>OHWE01000436.1_pt1 | contig 18873 bp, 21 predicted proteins | sample 1579661 | NCBI WGS metagenome assembly OHWE01 (sample SAMEA3882552, study PRJEB24775) | human gut metagenome | biome: human-associated habitat; feature: intestine environment; material: feces | place: Netherlands | collected 2009/2010 | reverse complement strand
AGATTATCTATCAGATGATGAAGATATGCCGTCCGGTCTTTTCTCTCTTTCATGGCTATATATGAAGCGTAATAATCCCCTAAATCAATGTGGAATATCGTGCTAAGGAAATTCATCATTTCTTTTATCTCCACGTTGCCATTGTTTATGTCGCCTGAAGATACAAGAGAATATCCCAGTTCGATAAGATATGACTTTTTGCCTGTGAAGCGGAACGGGTATTTGAAACATCTTTGTAGATTATCTTCTATCTGATTATTCGTTACCAGTTTCACCAATCGCTTATTCAGATAAATGCGCAGCATTTCATTGGCGATAATCTTTGCCACTTTATAGTCATATCCAGTTGAGAAATTAGGGTCTTTGTCAAACTGTGCGCTATCGGTACATAACCGCAAATCTACCTTTCCACGAACAAAATAATATTCATCATACACAGTGGAGTGTGAACGGTAGTATTGATAAAAGTCCAAATTGCGATTGAAGAAATAGGTTAGATTATCCAGTTCCCGATTGATATAATTTCTAATTACTTCATCGCTACCATTAGGACATTGTGTTTCAATCTTATATATTTTATAGAAGAATAGCAACCGACCAAGTAATTCCGGTTTCTGTGTCTTGAAAAATAAGATTTCATCCTCTTTGGTTGGAAATATATAGGTTTGTATTTTAGTTCTCAAATCATCAAGAACTGTTTGCAGTTTATGTACCATTGAAAGAGAGGTTTCGATAATATCATAGCCGTAGAGGTCGATTTCTGAAATATCAACCTCTACTTGCTCTAATATCTTATCTACTACCTTTTTCATCGTATAAGTAGCTTATTTCATTATGCTATTATTCGATTTTACTTCTTTTTCATTCAGTCACTGTTCTTTTGATATATAAGGAGGATAATCATCTTTAGACAACCTTTTTTCCAATGTGTCAGGGGATATATCCCAAAGCGTTGGCAAATATTCAAATACGACTTTCCCGTTATCAAGATAAAAACGAACTTTAGAATTGAAAGCGACAGGTTTATATTTATCTTCTCCTATGGGATTATCTCTATATAACAACTGATTTTCTTGCCATTTTAGCTCTATCCCGTCAAAAGTTACATCAAATATTCCACAAACTACGGCTTCCATTGTGGAATCTTGAACTGTTGTTGAAACACAGCGCATATAACCTGTGATTTGCTTTGTGCTTTTTCGCATTGCCAATTCATAACAAAACACACTCGTTCCTGTATAATCTTTGGCTATGGTGGTTCTTGCTCCTTTATCATCCAAATTGTAAACCAATTCTTGGGTAACAGTTGTCATGTCGAACTTGAAACCGTTTCCCGTTGTCACTAAATTTGAGAATGTCATTTTGTCGTTATATACGCCTTCTAAATTTCCGTTCTCTAATTTATAGACTGCACCAGTAAGCAATGTTTTACCAATGATGTTCTCTTTTAAAAATTGAATTATTTCGTCTTTCATTTTATCTTTTGTTTTACTTCAATAGGTAAATAGATTTCCGTTACCAATTCTTCCATGCTTGCTTTATCGGGAGTATTGGTATATATTTCAAAAGTCATTTGTTCTCTTAAACGATACTTGCTATTAGGTAACCAATCAAGGTAAATATCCCGATAAATTCTATTTAATTCATGGTATCTTCCTTTTATATTGAATACCGAATATAGACCTGTTTGTATGTTTAGAACACTGAAACCTTTAGGAATTTCCATTGAATAGGGAACAGTTATACCAATCAAAAATCGGCATTTATCTATTTCCGTAATATCAAGGCTATCCAAACTGATACTAACGTATTTGAAGCCTTTATCTGTCAGATTGTATTTCTTGGCAAATTCCATTATTTGCTTCCATAAAGTAGAATATGCTTGCTTATTTCTATGTGTTCGCTCAAATTTCAAATATGCAACTTTAATTTCTTTAATCCTCTTTATTGAATACTCCAGTTGTTTTATAATCTTGTTTTCATAAGCAACATTTGAATATGCTTTTCTGAAAGCAGGAATAGACATCTGAAAATGCTTCTTAAATGCCCTTGATAAAGTATGTTTGTTTTGAAAATTTATCTGTTCAAGTAGTTCCGATACCCTTGTATTCGTTGAAATAAGTTTGAAAGCAATATATTCTAACCTTAACCGCTGAATATAATCACCGACATTCTCTCCAACAACATCTTTGAATACTCTCCGGAAGTGATACATAGACATACAAGCTACATGAGATAAATTGTCACAATTTAAGTCCTCAAATAAATGCCTGTTAATATATTCTTGAACATTCATTATAAGGTCATAGTGTATATGGGCAGTGTTTATCTTTTGCTTCCACCGCTTTAGATTGGGTAACCTGTCGGATAACACATTTCTCAATTCCTCGCTTTTGTAATTCGTACCAGCAATTTGATTATAAGAATCGGGGAAAAGTCCCCAAAGGTAAATGAGGTATTCCATTGAGAAATTAAAAAGATATTTGCCGGAGTTCAAGCAACAAGAACAAAATTCCTGATTGAGTGTACCATCAGAATTTGTTCCATATTCTGTAATATCCTCAATATCTAATGGCATACCACAACTTTGGCAATATTTGGTTTCTATGTCTGTTTCCATTGCTGTTTCTATTATTGAGAGCAAAGTTACTCAATCTGTTACGAAATCAGTTACCATAAATAGTCATTTTTGAAATAAGCTGCAAAATCGTAACCTGTGTATATCATTTATAGCAAACTTACTTATACTGCAAATTGTCAATTGCTCTCTGAAGCCCGTCCAAAAAGCGGGAAGCGTGCGCCCCGTCCATTTGCGTGTGGTGGAACTGGAAAGAAACGGTAAGTGTCGTTTTCAGCAGGCGGCGTTTGTATTTGCCCCAAATAAGAAACGGATTATTAAAAATGCCGCTATACATCCCGACAGCATCGTCTATTTCATATTGTGCCAATGCGGAAGTTCCGATAACCATGCTTTCCGTCAAGTCGTGATTGACGCAACTTTCAGCCACTTGTTTGGTAAGTTGCAGATAGTGTTGGTTAAACAAAGATACATCATCACAGAAAGGAATATCACACGAACTTACCTCGCCTTTTCTGTTAGCTACAATGGTGTTTACTGCAATGGTATCGTACTGCATCAATTTACCGCCAACGGGCAGCGTATAAAATTCTTTCACGTCCCTTGCGGCTTTGCCGATGCACCAGCACAGCAACATATTAAACTTCATGCCCGATTTTCGGCTAATTTTCACAAGGCGTGACACGTTGAGTGTCTTAAAGAACGTCACCATTGGCATGGGTGCGTTCACCCACATTTCAAAGGCGTATGCCCGGCTGGTTTCTTGGGGATTTACTTCTTTCATACTTAATGCTATTTTCATTTAATGAATCAGGTAGCAAAAGTAGGAGAAGCGTTTGAACCAAGATAGAACAAACGGGACATTTATACAGGATTGGTGAACAAATCGGAATAAGGATTTGATACTTTCAGCAAAGACATGGGCGTATATCCGCAGAACTTCTTGAAATCCCGGATAAAGTGTGACTGGTCAGCATAACCGCTGGCGTATGCTATTTGTGCCTGATTGATTTCTTTGCCCGCTTGATGCTGCATCTGCGCCAAAGCCTTTTGGAAACGGACGATACGGGTATATTCTTTAGGATTGATGCCTACAAATGAATGAAACAACCGCTCAAACTGCTTTTTGCTCAGGGCAGGCAATGGAAGATAACTCGTTTACAGAGATTTGCGGAGTGATATATATTCGCTGTATGGCGGCATCTATCCTTCTAAGTCTGTATGTGGTATCAGCTAAATTATCGGCAATTTGTGACACCAGCCATTTTTCTATATAGCTTATGCAAATGGAATTATTCTCACAGTCGAATATTCGTGTAGTCAGTTCATTCAAACTTTTGTTTTCAAGGCTGTAACCGGACACTTCTTGATTATAAAAAAGTGAAGTCGGTATGTTCAGAAACATACTCATAGCGTGAGGGTGGAATACAACCACTATCATTTCTGTATTGCCGTCAGCATACAAATGGGATGAAAAATTAACTTGTCCGCTGACAGTCAGTTTGTGTTGTGTAACATTCAGTTCAGGGATATATAACGGTGTTTGTTTATGGAAAATGATTTGAGGGCAACCGATAGGATAAGTAAAGGCATCCAGCGGTCGATTGCTCTTGAATACCCAATAATACCTGACGTAAGGTTGCAGTAACTTACAAGGTTTGTAAAACTTGAACTCATCTTGAATCATTTTACAAATCTTTATCACTAATTGAGTCTAATATATTTTTCATGCGCTTGCTCACATTTTCCAATATATCAGTGTATTTATTGTAATTTCCATGTATATTATTGACTTGTCGACATATCTTTTTCTTGTTTTTTATCCAGACCTTATTTAATAGGTCTATATATATTTGATACTCGTTTTCCGGATGTAAATATTGAACTTCTTCCATTAGATAGGAACATCTATTACTATTTATAGGATGGTTATTAGGAGTCGGAATCAAATTTGCCTCTTCTAACCAAGAATAAATAAGAAAAAAGAAAATAGGTGCAAAAAGTAATAACATCTGATTTTTATCTGTTAGGTAAATATGATACAATACGTGTACTGCAAAAATATCAGCCACAATTTCTTCATCATTTTTCATTTTATTTCTAATATTAGGAGAAGGTTTTTTGCTGAAAGGCCATACGAGTTCTTCTATACTATCAATATAAGCATGTCCCATTTCATGAAGAATTATAAATATTTCAATTCCTGATAACAGAGACTCGTCTTCAGGGATTAGATTAAAAAAGCTAAATGCTTTTGCATGATTATTAGTAAGTAGTCCAATTGTCGTTCTTCTAAATTGTCGATGCATTCTCCATCTAATTATATTCCATAAATTGGAATTAGTTTGTTGCTCTATTATAAAAGGCTGCAAACATCTGCAAAAGACATGCGCAAAATAACAAGTTCCCGATGTAATAGAAATTCGTTTATCCATACCAAACCATGATGCATAGTCTGCATTTACAATACTCCATCCTGAAACATCATTAATTCCATCTATTGGAATGATAATTTTCAAGCTATCCAATGTTTTGCAAATAATGTTATATTCTTCATCTAATATTGTTTGATAATGAGGTAAAGGTAATATCTTTTTAAAATAGTAATATAAACAAATTTCGGTGTTAAGTTTTATTATCCAGCGAAAGAATGAATTGTTAGGAAAATGCTTTACTAAAAACAATATAACTCTATTGTGACGATAAAATAGAAACTTAAAATCCTTAATGATATTTTTTTTCAAACTTGGTTGTTGAGTTATTGCTGTAGATATTCTATTAGTAATAATATGTAATTTATTCATAAGGCTTTTCTCTTTAATTATGATATATTTGGATACAAATTTAAGATAATAATATCAAGACTAGAATATTTTGAGCATTTTTAGTGCAAGGTGCAAGTATATATCTATATATAGCTTGCACCTTGCACTAACCGCAGAATATTTATTTTCAATGATTTGCATTTATCAAAAGAAAGCCGTATCTTTGAACCGTAGTTTTAGGCAGACAACGAACAGCCAAAAGGTGACAGAAAAGCGTTATTCTTGTAACCTAAGTTGTACCCCCTAAGGCTTTGACATGATGATAAGAAATTGAATTTCAAGGATATTGGGGAGTCGGTTCATAACCCTGTCTCTCCGCTGGAAAGAATTGCAAAACAAAGAAGATCCCTGTAAACTAATAATTTACGGGGATTTTTATTTTTGGTACATAGCAAAAATAAGCATATCAAAGCATTCTTTCGGTGTACTATTCGGTGTACCTGATCGCTTTTAATACTATGTACACCTATTTGGTAATGTAATCATACAGAACAAAATGTAGATGCCTAACGTAAGATATACTATCTTTCTTTTTCGATAAAAGTAGTGACAATAAAGTTGTCATAACTATAATAGTTATCGTATATATACTCATATATCTCCATCATTATGGGTTAAGATAGGGATACTGTCAAATGTTATCATGCTTTGCTAATGTCTTTTTTCTCTGTAATAGATGTGAAATGCCTATTGCTAAAAGTAAATACAAAACAAGAACTTGGTTCGCCAACCATACAAAAATGAAATTATCAATGTTGGGGGGAAGATATGCATCATTAGGCGAATATCTAACCCCATCCCAATATTCTTTTAATTCTTCTATTTTAAAATAGTAGGTGTAAGACCATATGTTAAAACATAATAAAATGATGGTTGAAATTACTCTCAAGGTTATTTTATGCAAAACAATATCCCAAATTACAAATAATAACAATGTGATTATCAACAAGAATGCTTGTAAAAAAGGAGTGAAATTCATGCCTCCATTTGTATCTACTATACATATAGTCCATCTTAAAATACCTATTATTATTCCAAATAGGAGAAAATAGACCGTATGGTGTATCTTGTTTTTTATGCTCATTTTCCAGAATTGTTGTCAGCTTGGACGTTTGCATACTCTATCCGTATGCAATTCTCACTATTCTTTTCTTCTTTGTATGATGCTCCCTCTCTGTTTCTGAACGTTGTCCATGCAGCCGAAAGTAATATCATATAGCCAATGCCCATATCAAGGCAGCGTTTTACCTGTGCTTCGTCTTCCGGGCACAAACGCGCCTGCATATCGCCGCCAAGGCATTTAATTGCTGCTGCTGCCAGTACACCTTCCGGTGCGCCGCCGCGGCCGATGTACATATGAACGCCGGTGCCTTCAATGCCGGCATTAACAATCGGGTTTACGTCGCCGTCGGTAATAAGGTGAATACGTGCGCCTGCGCTGCGGATTTCATCCATCAAACCGTAATGGCGTTCACGGTCAAGCAGTACAACAGTTAAATCGCCGACTTTTCTGTCAAGTGCTTTGGCCACGCGTTCCAGGTTTTCCTTAACCGGAGCGTTGATGTCGATGCAGCCTTTGGCACGGGGGCCGACAGCGATTTTATCCATATACATGTCAGGAGCGTGAAGCAGGCATCCTTTGGGAGCAATGGCAATTACGGCAATAGCGCCCGGCTGCCCTTTGGCAACAAGGTTTGTACCTTCAACAGGGTCAACGGCAATATCAACTTCCGGGCCGCCCGCACCTACATGTTCACCAATGTAAAGCATCGGCGCCTCGTCCATTTCACCTTCACCAATTACAACCGTACCGCTGATATTAACAGTGTCAAACATTTTTCTCATAGCGTCAACGGCAAGCTGGTCAGCACCGTTTTTGTCGCCGCGGCCAACACTGCGTCCGCAGGCAATGGCAGCTGCTTCCGTTACACGAACGAACTCCATGGATAATTCTCTGTTCATTCCTACCCCAACTCCTTTATTTTAATAATCACTTCATAACAATTATGCCACGTTAACGAAGTTTCTGCAAGAAAAACTATTTTTTATATGTTAAGAAAATTTAAGCATCAGCAATTTAAACAAAAATTGGAAGGGCAGCACCAGTGCCGTGTAGATAAGCAAAAAGCTGAAAAGCACAGTAGCCAGCGCCCGCTTGAAATCAATAAGGTATACCGACTGCAAAGAACGCACCAAAAGATATACCATCCACAGCAGCCCTGCCAGAATTGCCGCCGCCAGTACAAAAATGCCTGTAAATGACAATTTCGTGCTTAAAAGCGCTACCGGCGTCAGCATTAAAAACGGCAGCGTTGTGTAGCCCAAAAGGCAAATCAGTCCGACGGCATCTCCGGCCAGCGCGCCCATAGTACACAAAATACCGTGCAGCAAAAAGCCGTACATTAAAAGGCATACGCCCGTTATAACCAGTACAACGGCAATAATGCCAAAACGTACCGATAAGGGCTGTTCCAGAAAAAGCTGATTTGTTATCACGCCGCAGAACAGGCCGACGCTCATGGTAAAATACCACAGGCTGCGCCACAGGCATTTTTCCTTAACCAGCATTTCCATGCCGTCCCTGGTAGAAAACAATACATCAAAAGTTTTGCGCCTCATAAGGCATCACCTCTCAGCCTTGGGGACGGGTGCTGTTTTCATATCTGCCGCTGCGCCGTTCAAAGCATTTTCAAGCTGAGATAAAATAAGTTCGCTTAAACGTGCTTCAAACAAAATCTGCCACGGTTTTGCCGTTTGTTTTTCTTTAATTTCGGGTATGCCGTTTACGCCTATTAATTTACCCGCAGCTTCCAGAGCATCATAATAATTGCCTATTTCATCAACAAGGCCCAGCTGCTGCGCCTGCTTGCCGGTATAAACCCTGCCGTCTGCCAGAGCACGCACGGCGGCAGTATCCATTTTGCGGCCGTTAGCCACAACGGCAATAAATTCATCATACAGCTGATTTACTATTCCCTGTAAAATTTCGCGTTCTTCCGCAGTCATTTCCCTGTCGGGAGATAAAATGTCTTTATGCGGGCCGCTTTTGATTTTGCCGGTATAAACACCGATTTTTTTATACAAATCTTCAACGTTCATATAAGGCATATACACGCCAATGCTGCCGGTAAGGGTAGAAGAATTGGCATAAATAACGTCGCTGTAAGAAGCAAGCCAATATGCCGCAGAAGCAGCCTGGTCGCCCATGGAAGTTACTATCGGCTTTTTTGTGGTTTCTTTAAAACGCTCCAGTTCGCGCCCTACTTCTTCCGCAGCAGTTACGCTGCCGCCCGGCGAATTTATATGCAGCACCAGCGCTTTAACACTGCTGTCTGCCGCCGCATCACGGATTTCTTTCATCAGCTGGCCGCTGGTTGCAGCCTGCGTGCCGCCGAGCAGAGTCTGTTCAACGGAAGCCCCGTCAACAATCGGGCCGCTGATATTAATAACGGCAACCCTGTCACCGACAGCTACTTTCGGCTCATTATTGTTATTGCCGCCCAGCAGCGAAACAACAAACGACAAAACGGCAATCAGCAAAACAGCGCTTATAAAAATTTTTTTCAGCATATTTTCATCTCCTTATACGCAAAAAGCAGACCGTTAAACAGTCTGCTTTTTGGTTAATTTACCGGCTTTATTTTTGTTCCCTCAAAGCAGCGGCAATAAAATCCCTAAACAACGGATGCGGATGGGTCGGGCGGGATTTAAATTCCGGATGGAACTGAGCGCCCAGGAACCACGGATGAACCGCTTCCGGCAATTCAACTATTTCTACAAGACGGCCGTTAGGCAGAGTACCGCCAATGCGCATGCCGCCTTCCACAATTTTTTCTCTCAGGAAGTTATTTACTTCGTAACGGTGACGGTGGCGTTCATAAATAAGTTCTTCGCCGTAAGCCTTCTGGGTAAGAGTACCGGCATAAACTTTGCAGGGATAAAGGCCAAGGCGCATGGTGCCGCCTTTTTCTTCAACGTCAACCTGGTCTGGCATCAAGTCAATAACAGGGAATTTGGTTTCAGCATCAAATTCGCTGCTGTTGGCGCCTTCCATGCCGCAAACATTGCGTGCATATTCAATTACAGCGCACTGCATGCCAAGGCAGATGCCGAAGAACGGAATTTTGTTTTCCCTTGCATAACGAACAGCCATAATTTTGCCTTCAATGCCGCGGTTGCCGAAGCCGCCCGGAACGAGAATGCCGTCTACATCGTGCAGCATTTCGTCAACATTGTTGTCTTCTTCCATTTTTTCGGAATTTACCCATTTAATTTCAATTTCGCTTTCGTTGGCAACGGCAGCGTGTTTCAAAGCTTCTGCAATACTGATATATGCGTCATGCAGTTCAACGTACTTACCTACAACGGCAATGGTTACTTTGCGGTCATAATGTTTCAGGATACGCGCAACCATTTTATGCCATTCTTCCATATCTTTCGGCTTGTCTTCCATATCCAGTTTTTTCAGTACAACGGTGTCAAGCCCCTGTTCTTCCATCAGCATAGGCACTTCATAAATGCTTTCTGCCGTAAGGTTTTGAATAACTGCTTCCGGGTCAACATCGCAGAACATGGCCATTTTTTCGCACATATCTTTGGAAATCGGCCTTTCGCTGCGGCAAACAAGAATATCCGGCGAAATGCCGATGCTGCGCAGTTCTTTAACGCTGTGCTGGGTCGGTTTGGTTTTAAGTTCACCGGCAGCGGCAATATAAGGAACCAGAGTTACATGGATATACAAAACATCGTTTTTGCCGACTTCTTTTTTCACCTGGCGGATTGCTTCGAGGAACGGCAGGCTTTCAATATCGCCGACAGTACCGCCGATTTCGGTAATTACAAAATCAGCATTGTCATCACGCCCAACGCGGTAAACACGTTCTTTAATTTCGTTGGTAATGTGCGGAATTACCTGTACGGTACGGCCAAGATAATCGCCGCGGCGTTCTTTATTGATAACGGAAAGATAAATTTTGCCGGCAGTTACGTTAGAGCTTTTGGACAGGTTAATGTCAATAAAGCGTTCATAGTGCCCTAAGTCAAGGTCTGTTTCGGCACCGTCATCGGTTACAAAAACCTCACCGTGCTGATAAGGGCTCATGGTGCCGGGGTCAACGTTGATGTAAGGGTCAAACTTTTGGATGGTAACTTTATAACCGCGGCTTTTCAGCAGTCTGCCGAGCGAAGCTGCCGTAATGCCTTTGCCAAGAGAGGAAACAACACCGCCGGTTACAAAAATATACTTAGTCATAATTATCCTCCAATCAGTAATTTATTTTAACTGCATTACATTCTTTCCGGTGCGGATACGCCTAAAATGTTCAGCGCATGGCGCAATACATGCTGAGTTGCTTTAACAAGTTTAATGCGTGCCTGCTGCACTCCCGGGTCTACGCCAAGAATGCGGCACTGGTTATAGAAGGAATGGAACAAGCCGGCCAGTTCATGTACATAATGGGCAACGCGGTGTACCGCGCGCTCTTTGGCTGCCGAGGCAATAAGTTCCGGATATTCGCCCAATTTTTTAATCAGTTCAATTTCTGCCGGGTCGGTCAGCAAAGTATAATCGGCTTCGGCCGCTTCTTCAATGCCTGCTTCCTTAAGCTGGCGGAAAATGCTGCAAATACGCGCATGTGCATACTGAATATAGTAAACAGGGTTTTCGTTGGATTTTTCCGTAGCAAGCGTCAGGTCAAAATCCAGCTGGCTGTCAATGCTGCGCATTACAAAGAAGAATCTTGCCGCATCGGTGCCGACTTCTTCAATCAGTTCATTTAAGGTAACGCTCTGGCCGGTACGTTTCGACATTTTTACAAGTTCGCCGTTGCGGTACAGGCTTACCATCTGCAAAATCAAAACCTCAAGCTGTTCTGGGTTATAGCCAAGCGCACCGACAGCAGCTTTCATGCGGGCAATGTAACCATGGTGGTCAGCACCCCACAGGTTAATAACACGGTCAAAGCCGCGTTCGAATTTATTGCGGTGGTAGGCAATATCTGCCGCAAAATAAGTGGGCACGCCATTATCGCGGATAACAACGCGGTCCTTATCGTCGCCGTATTCCGTAGCTTTCAGCCACAGCGCGCCGTCTTTTTCATACAAATAGCCGCGTTCGGTAAGGTAATCGCAGGCTTCCTTAATTTTGTTGCCGTCGTGCAGGGTCTGCTCACTGAACCATACATCATAAGTAACATTAAATGCTTCCAAATCTTCTTTCAGCGCTGCAAGCTTTTCTTTTAACGCAATGGTGCGGAATTCTTCAATACGCTGTTCTTCTTCCATTTTTAAAAACTTGTCGCCGTAAATACGTTTAATGCGTTCTGCCGTATCTATAATGTCATGACCGTGATAGCCGTTTTCCGGAAATTCCACGTCAATGCCGAAAGCTTCGAGATAGCGGGCATTAACGGATGCTGCCAGATTGTTAATCTGGTTTCCGGCGTCATTAATGTAATATTCGCGGGTAACATTGTAGCCGGCTGCTTTCATTAAATTTGCAAGCGAGCTGCCAACTGCTGCTCCGCGCCCATGGCCAACGTGCAGCGGACCGGTAGGATTGGCGCTTACATATTCAATCTGAATTTTTTCATCTGTCGGCGCTTTTAAATTGCCGTAATTTTCACCGGCTTTTACAATGTTTGCAAACAAATCGCTCAGCCAGTTATTTTTCAAGTAAAAATTAATAAATCCCGGGCCTGCAATTTCTGCTTTTTCAACATAAGCGCAATCTAAATTATCTATTACAGCCTGTGCTATAATTCTCGGGCTGCATTTTAAACTTCTTGCGGACTGCATGGCAAAATTAGTTGCAAAATCGCCGAATTCTTTTTGAGGCGGTACTTCCAAAAGTACGTCAGGCAGTTCGCCTTCTTTTACAACTCCCTTTTCAATAGCGCTTAACGCCGCTTTTTTTATGGCATCTGCCAAAATTTCCTTAATGTCCATGCGCATCCTCCTCAATAGTTATCTTTATTTTCATTTCGCTCTGTTCCTGCCCGGCAATTTCCAGCATATATTCAAGTTCAATGTTCCAAATACCGTCACGGCAGTAAACATACAAATATTCTGTGTTTGTTTTTAAACCGAATGTTATATACGGAGTTTTATAAACGCTTATACACTCCAGCCCCTGGGCAAATTCCTGACGCGATTCCACCGTGCCGCTGCGGATAATTACCACATTATCATAATTCCATTTTATAGTGGTTTTTGTACCCTGCATGCCAACGGCTTCGGTTTCATCATAAAAAACGTAAAACTTTCCGTTTTTTTCTGCCATCCGACCAAAGGAAACCGTTTCTATGGCAGCTTTTTCGTTATTGTTTTTTTCATAACTTTTAACATGAATTCTGACTTTTTTCATTTCCATAAAAAGCACTCCAAAAATGACCGGAGCCTGCTTCACTTTCAGGTATCTTCACTACTGCAAAACGAAGCAAGCTCTGCAAAAATTTATCACGGTCCAAAAACTGCCAAAACTTCTTAAATATTATATCTCACCGTCACGGTACAGTCAACCGCATATAATTTTACAATCAACGATTTTGCTTGCTTTAATGCAATAAAGAAGTGTATAATTAATATATTATTTACATAAACCATACATGGGGAGGAATTTTAATGCAACAGGATTTAGGCAGTATTCTGGCCTATGCACTTTATTTTATTGTGCTGTTTGCCATCGGGCTTTACCATATGAAGGATACAGGCGATATGCAGAGCTATATGCTCGGCGGGCGTAAAATCGGCCCGTGGGTTTCGGCAATGAGTGCGGAAGCCTCGGATATGAGCGGCTGGATGCTGATGGGCCTGCCGGGTTATGCTTATGTTGCTGGCGTAAGCGCTTTCTGGATTGCTGTCGGGCTTGCGCTCGGCACATGGCTGAACTGGAGTTTTGTTGCGCAGCGCCTGCGTATTTACACCAAAATCGCCAACGATTCCATTACGCTGCCGGACTTTTTTGAAAACCGTTTTAACGATACCAGCAAAATTCTGCGTATTGTATCCGCCGTTTTCATTTTTATTTTCTTTTTAATTTATACCGCGTCCGGTTTCGTTGCGGGCGGACGCCTTTTTACCACCGTTTTTGATATTTCCTACGTTTCTTCGCTGCTTATTACAGCGGGCATTGTAATTTTCTACACCTTTACCGGCGGTTACCTTGCGGTTTGCCGTACCGACTTTTTCCAGGGCACGCTGATGTTTTTTGCAATTATCGTAGTGCCTGTTACAGGTATCATGGTTGCCGGCGGTCCTGCCGAAACAATCAGTTCCCTGCATGCATTAAACCCCAACTATTTTAATATGTTTACCGATGCTACCGGCCTTACGCTCAGCTTTACCGCAATTGCTTCACTTATCGGCTGGGGCCTCGGCTACTTCGGCCAGCCGCATATTCTCGTACGTTTTATGAGCATCACCTCTGCCAAAGAAATTCCGCAGGCAACACGCATTGCCATGGTTTGGGTAATTTTCTCCCTGTTCTTTGCCGTTGCTTCCGGTCTCGTGGGCCGCGTTGTTTTAGGCGATGCACTTACCGGCGTTAACGCTGAAACCGTATTTATGGTTCTTAACGAACAGTTCTTCAACTCCTTTATGGCCGCAATCATTATATCGGCCATTTTAGGCGCAATTATGAGTACGTCTTCCGGCCAGCTTCTAGTTACGGCCTCTGCAATTTCCACAGACTTTTATCAGGCACTGCTGCGCAAAAATGCCAGCCAGAAAGAACTGGTGCTTGTCAGCAGAATCGCCGTTATTCTTGTTTCGGCCTGCTCTCTGGCACTGGCCTATAACCCCAACAACTATATACTTGACCTTGTTGCATACGCCTGGGCAGGGTTCGGCGCTTCATTCGGCCCGCTGATGCTGTTCAGCCTGTTCTGGAAACGCACCACGCTTAAAGGCGCGGTTGCCGGCGTATTCTTCGGCGGCAGCACCGTACTTTTATGGAAGGAATGTTTTGCATATACCGGGCTGTACGAAATTATCCCGGGCTTTGCGGTTTCCTGCCTGGCAATCTTTATTGTAAGCCTGCTTGATAAACAGCCTTCGGCTTCCATTATTAAAGATTTTGAAGCAACAGAACAGCATATTAACGATTTATAATTAAAAATTAATGAAGCCTGTACACAAAAATGTACAGGCTTTTTCTTTTGCCAATTTTATAAGCTCATTCCAAGTTCAAATGCTTTCTGCGGATATTCTGTTTTGGCTACAGCTTCGCGTGTCGGGCAGCCCGGTGCAAGTACTCTGCCCCTGTCCTGCCAGTGCATATACCCTGCCAGCGTTTCATAATGTTTTGTAATGCTGCGCATTGTTAAAGCCGTATTGCTTCCGCCTGCAGCCAACAGCACCGACTGTTTGCCGTTTATATCGTATGTGCGCGAATAAAATCTGTCGATAACCGTTTTAAGCTGCGCCGTAAGCGCAAAATAATAAACCGGGCTTACCAACGCTATAATATCGGCTTCCATAAATTTTTGAATGGCTTCCGTTTCTATATCATCTTTATGCACGCAAGGCCCGCTCATACCGCAGGCATCGCAGCCAAGGCACGGATGGATGTTTCTAAAAGCCGCATCAAAGCGGTAAACTTCGTGCCCTTTGGCGCGCGCACCTTCTATAAATCTGTCTGCAAGCAAGGTAGTTGTGCCATTTTTATGAGGGCTGCCTGTTAAAACCGCTATTTTCATATTCATTCCCCCGCTTTCAAACTCAAATACTCATACCAAGGCGTTCGGCCTGTTCTGGAAATTCTGTTCCTTCAATCATTCTTCTTGTGCCGCTGCCCAAAGCCAAAACCTTGCCCATATCCTGCCAGTGCATAAACTCTACCAGCGAATCATAATGGTCAACAAGGGCGTCGAAAGTCCAGCCTGCACTGTTCCATGCGGTAGCCATTAAAATGCTCTTTTTGCCGTCAAAGCTGCGCAGCCTGCCGTGCATACGGTCAATGACAGTTTTCAGCTGCGCCGACATATCATAGTAATACAGCGGCGTTACCAGTACAATCATATCCGAATCCAACAGTTCCGGCATCAGTTCACGTTCTATATCGTCTTTAAATACGCAAGGCCCGTTCATGCCGCAGGCATTGCAGCCGGTGCAGGCATGAATATTCTTAAAAGCAGCGTTAAAGCGAAAAACTTTATGCCCGTTCTTTTCTGCGCCGGCAATAAATTTATCGGCTAAAAGCGCAGATGTGCCTGCTTTATGAGGGCTGCCTGTAATTACTGTTATTTTCATCTTGCTATTTTCCTTACCGGAAGCCGTTTCTGCGGCAGATGTTATATTTTGCCCGCTTTGCATATTAAGCCCACAGCCGCTTAAATACAAAGTAATCAATCCTGAACAGCTTATTTTTAAAAATTCTCTGCGGTTCATAAGTCCCCCTCCTGTTCTGAATATCTTTACTATCATTATATTAAAGCCGTTTTTATGCGTCTAATGCTTATTTTTTCTGTTCAGCCATGCCTTTAGGTAATAAAAAATCCTGCGGCAGCCAAACATCTAACCACAGGATTTTATCATGCCTTATCCGTATATAGTCCATAAAATTTAAGCATTGGCATTTTTGCCGCTGCTGTTTTACAATTTTAAACAGAGGTTTTAAGTTAAAATATTTTTTGTATTAAAAACATATAGGCCACAGTTCCGCCAACAATGCTTATAAGCATACTGCGGCGCCAAAAATGCAGCGCTAAAGTAATTGCTGCGCAAATAAATTCCGGCAGGCCGTGCCAGGCATTAAACGGAGCGTCTTTTAAGCTGTAAACCACAAGCATGCCCGTAACGGCAAACGGTAAAACCTTGCCTAAATAATTAACAAAATCGGGTATCGGCCGCCCGCCGCAAAAAATAATAAAGGGCAAAAAGCGGGTCAGTACTGTTGCCAAAATAATAGCGGCAATCATTATTATGCTCTGCCCAACAGTCATTGTCATCACTGTGCCCTCCTTTTAATAACGGCAAAAACAAGCAGCATCATAAGCATGGCTGGTATCATAAAATTTTCCGTGCCGAAAATAAACAGACTCAACACCGAAGTAGCAAGGCCTGTTAACGCAGCACCGTGCGCGTCTGCATTAAGCCACTGTTCGGCAAAAATAACCAAAAACAACGCCGGCAGCACAAATTCGATACCTTCGGACGGAAAATTAATGGCACTGCCTACAACGGCACCCAAGGTTGCTCCCGCAACCCAGTAAAAATGGTTCAGCATCGTTACAAAAAGCATAAACCAGGAACGGTCAACGCCGTCGGGCACTTTGGTCATGCTGTTTATGGCAAAGCTTTCATCACACATGCCAAAAATAAGATACAGCTTTTTCCACCCCGGCACATTATATGGCTTGAGCATGGAAACGGCATAAAACAAATGTCTTGCGTTAAGCATAAACGCTGCCAAGAAGGCACTTACCGGTTCAAAACTGCCAAGCAGCATCGTTACCGAAACGAACTCTACTGAACCTGCGAAAATAAGCAGGCTCATAAAAAACGGATATAACGGTGAAAAGCCCTTGCTCACCATTAAAAAGCCGTACGATGCTCCTAAAAAAATAAAACTTGCACCAATCGGCACAGTATATGGAAAAGCTGTTTTAAATGCTTTTATTTTAACGCTGTCCAAAGTAACACTCCCATAAAATTGCATATTTCAGCAAAAACTGCCGTTTAACCGGCGTTAAAAATGTTATAATATTTTTAAGAAAAGGTTTATTTATAATAAAACCGTTATGTTATTATTCTAATCAAGCAGCAGTTTTGTGTCAAGTATAAATAACAATAGTTCATTTTATCTTACGGTTGTAAACAATAATAAATTTACAAATACTGTAAAATTAATAAGGAGGTTTTTACCATGACTACCACAAAACCTGTTCCCGGCACCGGCGGCAACCATTACATTCCTTATTCCGAACGCAGCGGCGCTGAATCAATTGTTTATTTTACCAGAGATTTATCTGCCGAAGGCCTGCTGAAAATTTTTAAACGCATCAGCGCAAATCTTACCGGCAAAACGGCAATTAAGCTGCATACCGGCGAACCGCACGGGCCTAACATTATTCCGCGCCCGTGGGTTAAAAACTTAATTGAAAAGGCTTTGCCTGAAGCCGCAATAGTTGAAACCAACGCCTATTATGCAGGCGGGCGTGATACCACCGAAAAGCACCGCAACACAATTGCCCTTAACGGCTGGAATTTTTGCCCGGTTGATATTATGGACGAAAACGGTACCGCAGTTTTGCCTGTTAAAAACGGCAAATGGTTTACCGAAATGCATGTCGGCAAAAACTTGCTGAATTACGATTCTCTGTTTGTTTTAACCCATTTTAAAGGACATGTTCAGGGCGGCTTTGGCGGCAGCGATAAAAATATCGGCATTGGCTGCGCCGACGGACGTATCGGTAAAGCCATGATTCATACCACACCGGGTTCCACCAACCAGTGGGATATTGCCAAAGAAGAATTTATGGAAAGAATGACGGAATCTTCCAAAGCCGTAGTTGACCATTTCGGCAAAAATATTGCTTTCGTTAACGTAATGCGCAATATGTCGGCATACTCGCCTCGCTTGATATTTTAGCCATTGACCAGGCAAGCGTGGACCTTATTTACGCCATGAAAGAAACTGACCGCAAAGCGCTGGTAACGCGTATGGAAACGCGCCACGGCCTGCGCCAGCTTACTTATATGAAAGAACTTGGCATGGGCAACGATAAGTATAAACTGATTGACATTGACAACAGCGACAAAGAAATTACACTTGAAGAAGCCGTAAAAGATGTTGTACCTTTTAAAGCCGAATAATTAAAGCGATTGACTCGAAATTAAATGTACAAACCCCTTCAAAAAATTTTGAAGGGGTTTTTGCTTGCTTAAAGCGCGGTTTAACTTGTTATAATTTAGTAAATAAAGATTTATTAAATTAAGCAGCAGTTGAAAGGATGAAGAAAATGGAAAAATATCAGTTTGGTTTTGGCTGCATGCGCCTTCCGCTTTTAAATGCAGATGACGTTACTTCTTTTGATTTTGCAAAAACAGAACAGCTTTTCGACGCATATTTAAATTTTGGTTTTACCTATTTTGATACTGCCTATACCTATCATGGTTACCAGTGCGAAAAAGCCGTCCGCAAAGCGCTGGTTGAGCGGCATCCGCGCAGCGCATTTGAACTTGCCACAAAAATGCCGCTGCGTGATTTTAAAGATACGGCAGATTTGGACACAATTTTTAACGAACAACGTACAAACTGCGGCGTTGATTACTTTGATTACTACCTTTTGCATAACATGGGTACTAATGTATATGAAAAATGCCGCAAATACGGAGCGTTTGATTTTATTGCCGCCAAATTTGAAAACAGCAACGCTTACCCGCAAAGAAAATAAACGGTAAATAAACTTAAGGCACAGCTATAATAAACGGCTGTGCCTTTTGCGTATCTGTATAAAAATAATAACTAAA
>OHWE01000431.1_pt1 | contig 18997 bp, 16 predicted proteins | sample 1579661 | NCBI WGS metagenome assembly OHWE01 (sample SAMEA3882552, study PRJEB24775) | human gut metagenome | biome: human-associated habitat; feature: intestine environment; material: feces | place: Netherlands | collected 2009/2010 | reverse complement strand
AGGAAACGGGACTTCATTTGAAAGGAACGTATAAAACGACCTTGAAGGCACAGACGTTCCAGTTATTAACTGATATTCAATAATAAGATAGTTATGAAAAAAGTATATATGGCAATTTTTATTGCCTTGTTGGGCTGTTCGTCCTGTTCTAAAGATAATGATGAGCCTGCACCCGAACCGTCGGGTACCGAAACTGTAGAACTGAGCATGGTAGATAAAAGTGCAACAGCCGAAACTAAGGCCTTGTATGCCCGTCTATGGGATATACAGCAAACCGGATTCATGTTCGGACACCATGATGATTTGTTTTATGGCCGTAAATGGTATGATGTTTCGGGCAATTCTGATACGAAGGAGGTATGCGGAGATTATCCGGCTGTATTCAGTGTAGATTTTGCGGAGATTATGGATGATCGCTGCGAGGGGAATGAGGCTAACGCTATTCGCAAACGCTGTATTCTTGAGGCACGTCGTCGTGGGGAGGTAATTATTGCATGCTGCCACCTGAATAATCCTTTGACCGGAGGTGATTCGTGGGATAATTCGAGTGCCGAAGTCGTACGTGGGATTCTGGAAGACGGGAGTACCGTACAGGCTAAGTTTAAGACCTGGCTTGATCGCCTGGCTACATTTGCCGGTGAATTGAAAGATGATCAGGGGAAGCCGATTCCTGTTATTTTTCGTCCTTTCCATGAGCATACACAGACTTGGTCGTGGTGGGGGAAAAGTTGCACTACGGAGGCGGAGTTTATCGGTCTCTGGAAGTTTACAGTCAATTATCTTCGTGATACAAAAGGTATACACCAGTTTATCTATGCCATTTCCCCGCAGATGGATTCCGTGAAGCGTGAAGAGGACTTCCTTTTCCGTTGGCCGGGTGATGAGTATGTAGATTTTATAGGTATGGATTGTTACCACGGTCTGAATCCTGCCACTTTCTCTTCCAATCTAAAGACTATTTCCGAATTATCGAAGAAAAAGAAGAAGCCTTGCGGAGTGACGGAAACCGGTGTCGAAGGATTTACTGATAAGGATTATTGGAGTAAGCAGATACTTACTCCTGCAACTGGGCGCAAAGTCAGCATGATTGTGATGTGGCGCAATAAGTTTGTCGGAGGCAACGAATCGGATATGCATTATTTCTCTGTATTCAAGGGGCATGCTTCTGAGGCGGATTTCATTAAGTTCCATGCTAATGAGCTTACTTTCTTCAGTAGCGATCTGCCGGACATGTATCAGATGCCTGAGAATGTGGAGGTGAAATAAGTTTCCCAATACATTCCGCTACCTATTAGGATATGATTTGTTTGTTTCATCCAATCATCATCACCTGAATACGGGTGATGATGATTGGGAACCCAGGAAAAACTGAGCGATGCAGAATATGCGAATGGAAAATATGAGTGGATTAGTATTCGTCGCTCAGGGAAATAACTTTCAATTGCTTTTCAAATGCAGCTTGCGGTAAATTGGTATAGACATTCACTTTCACAGAACCGTCGGGCAATATATCGAAGTAATTGTCGCTGAATGAACTGTCCGCATCGCCGATGGTTATGAATACGGCACGGGCAAAGTTGTCGCTGTTGAGAGTCAGTTCGAAACCGCCTTCGATGGGCTCTATGCTCGAAGTGATAGCAGCTTTGGGATAGTTCACTTCTTTCTGTTTCACGAGGAAGTAGTTATTGGCATAACTGTTTGTCCCTTTGTCGGTCAGCAGGACGGCATGAACGAATACATCTTCTTTAGGTGTATTTTTTAAGGCTTCACCCAAAGGAACCGAGAATACCGTCTGGCTACTGTTGGCGTCTATTTTTATATTTCGTTTGAAACTGCTCACTTTCTCTCCTGTCAGTTTCGTTACTTCTACCTGGAGCGTGCCGTTACAGGATTTGAGGCGGTCGGAAACCACCTGGATGTTCAATACTCCGTCTTCGTCGGTTATGGGAGAAACAAGAATATCACGGTAAGCTTTGCGGGCAAAGTAATGCTGCGCTTTCCAGCGACCGTAGTAGTCGCGGCTTGCCCAGGAAGCCACGGGCCAGCAGTCGTTGTGTTGCCAGAAGAGAGTTCCCATACAGTAGGGCATATCCCGGCGGTGTGCCTCGATGGCTGTTTTGATGGCATCTCCTTGCAGCACGTGGTTCATGTAGAGGAAGGCTTCGAAGTTTTTGGGTGTGCGATATTCGTTCAGCAGATAAGTCTCAATCAGTTGGTTGGCGTGCATGCCTCCGCGCTGATGGGACATCATGACTTCCGAATAGATATCCCAGTCCTCTTCACAGGGAGCGTAGCGCTTCACGGATTCAAATTCGGGGAAGGATTGGAAGCCATATTCGCTGAAAAAACGGCTTCGTTCTTTGTTGTACGTCTCGATGGGCTTTTTACCATGCCACACATCCCAGTAGTGGCGGTCGCCGTTGTGGTCATCGCTGCCACCGTCTTCACGGGCGAAAGGGGAAGAAGGCCAATAGAAACTTTCGGGTGCGTATTCCTTCAAAACTTCGGGAAGGGTGACATAATACTGATCGGTGAACTGTTTCCAGATCTTCTTTTCATACTCCGGATTCTGCGCCTTGTATCGTTTCTGCCAGCCCCAGTTGAACCAGGCGTCATTACATTCGTTGTTTCCACACCAGAGGGCGATACAGGCATGGTTTCGCAGACGTTTCACATTGTCGATGGCTTCCTGGCGGATATTCTCCAGCAATTCCCCTTCAGCGGGGTAGAGGCTGCATGCAAACATGAAATCTTGCCAGACAAGGATGCCGTAGCGGTCGCAGAGTTCATAGAACAGGTCATTCTCATAAATGCCGCCGCCCCAGATGCGAAGCATGTTCATGTTGACATTGGCGGCGTCAAGGATTGTCTTTTCGTACAGTTCCGGTGTGACGCGTGGCAGGAAGTTGTCTTGCGGAATGTAGTTGGCTCCTTTGGCAAAGACGGGGACTCCGTTCAGTTCCACATAGAACGTCTTTCCATCCTTGTCCGGGCGGTTGATGATCTTCAGCGAGCGGATACCCACTTTTATGCTCTGAATGTCGGATGTTTCGTTATTGATGGTAAGTGCGGTACGGAAGTCATATAAATGCTGCTCACCCAGTCCGTTACTCCACCACAATCGGGGATTCCGGATGATAAACGGAAGGGAAATCTTATTGTTTCCTTTGTGGAGGGAAACGGTTTTGCCTGCCATTACTCTGCCGGAAGCGGCATCAGTCACCGTAAGGGTGGCTTCGTCTATTTCCTTGTCCGATTGAACTTCTATTTCTCCCACGATGGATGCACGGCTTTTACTGACTTCCTGCTGACGGATGAAGACATCGCTGAGTCGGGCGTTATCCCATGCTTCAATGTATACAGGACGCCAAATGCCGGAGGTCACTAAGCGAGGTCCCCAGTCCCAACCGTAATGATAACCGGCTTTGCGGGCAAATACGCTGACTTTCTTGTCGAATAATCCACCGTTTTCGGACTGGTCGTTGCTGGCTTCGTAGTGGTAGGGCAGTGCATCCCATTTGGGGATGTCCACCTTGATGGGAGAATGGAAATAGATTTTCAGGATATTTTCTCCGGGTTTCAGTTCCGCCTTTATGTCTGTTTTCCATTCGCGGAACATGTTGTTGGTTTCCAGTATTTTCTTTTCGTTCAGATATACGTCTGCATAAGTGTCGAGTCCTTTGAATACGAGGTCGATGTTCTGCCTCTCCATCATTTCGGGAGTCAGTTGGAAGGAGGTCTGGTAGATCCAGTCTTCCTTGTCTATCCACTGCATGCCGCGTTCGTTGAGGCGGAAGAAGGGATCTTCGATGATTTTGTTGTTAATTAAGTCGGTGTGCACCACTCCGGGAACGGTGGCGGGATACCAGTTACTGAGCCGGGCCTGTTTGAATTGCCAGCCTTCGTTCAGCTCTTTCCGGAGAGGAACGGCTATCAGCAGGGCGCTGCACAAGAGTGATGAGGTCAGTAGTGACGCTCGCTTCATGTTCAAATTCGGTTTTTTCATGACTGTTAGTTATTGAGTTATGTTGAATGTCGCTTTTAATCCTTCCCGGCTGTTGCCTCCTATCCACAAATCAAACTTTCCGGGCTCTACACAATAGTCCATCGCATAGTTCCAGAAGGACAACTGCTTTACCGGTAGCTCCATCCGTATGTGCCGTGTCTCTCCGGCTTTCAGGTGGATACGTTCAAAAGCAGCCAGTTCCTTTACCGGCCGGGTTACGGATGCCGCCAGGTCGCGGAAATAGAGTTGCGCTATTTCGGTGCCGTCCGTCTTGCCGGTATTAGTTAGGTCAAAGGTAATGATAATTACTTCATTCCGGGTATATTGAGTGGAAGATAATTGCAGATTACTGTATGCAAATGTTGTATAGGATAAGCCATATCCAAATGGGAATAGGGGATCTTTGCCTGCATCCAGATAGAAAGAGGTGTTCCCCAAAGAAGTTTGTTCGGCACCCACAGGGATGGTGAAGATATTCTTTTCATTTCCGCTTGCAGGGCGTCCGGTGCTGGTGTGGTTGTAGTAGATGGGGATTTGTCCGGTTTCCTTTGGGAAGGTTACGGGTAATTTGCCGGAAGGCACAACCTTGCCGAAAAGAAGGTTTGCCAATGCAGGGCCGCCCATTGTTCCCGGATGGAAAGCATAGAGCAGGGCGTCCGAGATATTCACTTCCTGTCCGATGGTAAGCGGTCGCCCTGCCATGACTACTGTAACCAGTGGTTTTCCCGTTTCGGACAAACGGTGCAGTAACCCGGATTGCGCCCCTTGCAAATTCAGGTTGGCAAGGCAATGCGCCTCACCGGAAAGTATGGCTTCTTCGCCTACGAAAGCAAGAATAAGATCCGCCTCCCGGGCTAATTCCACTACTTTATTGAATTGGCTGGTGACCGTATCGCGTGAATAGTTCAATCCCGGGGCATATAGCACTTCGATGCTGTCACCACTTATCCGGCGCAATGCTTGTAGAGGCGTTTGCGAGTATGAGGCATCACCGTCAAACACCCAGGTGCCTAATTGCTCATGGGGTGCGTCCGCCAATGGCCCGGTTACGAGAATTGTCTTTATGTTGCTCTGAATGGGTAAAGTTCCCCTTTCGTTCTTTAATAAAACAGCCGATTGTTCGGCAGCTTTCTGTGCTGCTTCCAGGAAATCGGGGCGATAGAATGTCTCTTTTCTTTGGTCGGCAATGTATGGATGTTCGAATAATCCCAGTCGGAACTTCAATCGCAAAATGTTTCTTACCGCATTGTCGATGGTTTCCATGGAAACTTTTCCCTCTTTTATCAATTGAGGGAGATGCTTGATATAGGTTTCGCTCACCATCTCTATATCGGTCCCTGCATTTGTGGCTTTCAGTGCCGCTTCCTTCTCGTCCTCGCAGAATCCGTGGCGGATCATTTCGGAGACGGATGCCCAGTCCGATACTACCGTGCCTCGGTAATTCCACTCATTGCGGAGCACATCCTTCAACAGGAAAGGATTGGCTGAAGAGGGAATACCGTCATTATCGTTGAATGCCGTCATCAGGGTAGCTGCTCCGGCATTGACGGCTGCTTCGAAAGGGCGGAGATAAAGGTTGCGGAATTGGCGTTCGGTGATGTAGGTGGAGTTGTAATCTCTGCCTCCTTCCGAAGCACCATATCCGGCAAAGTGCTTGGCACAGGCAGCAATGGAGGTCGGGTGGTTTAGGCTACTCCCCTGAAAACCTTTTATCGCTGCAACGCCCATTTGAGAGACGAGAAGCGGGTCTTCTCCGAATCCTTCGGCTATACGTCCCCAGCGGGGATCATGAGTGATATCTATCATGGGGGCGAATGTCCATCTTATTCCTGCGGCGGAAGCTTCGGTCGCGGCAATCCGGGCACCGGTTTCCGCAATCTCCGGATTGAAACTGGCGGCTTGCCCCAAAGGTATAGGGAAGATGGTTTTGAATCCGTGTATCACGTCTCTGGCGTTGATAAGCGGAATACCGAGGCGGGAGTCTTCTACGGCAATACGTTGTACTTCATTGAAGATGTTTGGGTCGGTTATGCTCATCACGGAGCCTACTCTGCCCTTGCGTGTTTCGGTTTTAAGGTATGGGAAGTTCTCACAGTGCAATTGGTTCATTTGCCCTATCTTCTCTTCCAGTGTCATCTTTCCGAGGAGTGCCTCGATACGCTTTTCTGTCTCCTTATCCGGTTTGTAATCAGTGGAATAACAGACGTACGGATGAAGTAAAAGGAAGACTGAAGTTACATAATAAAGGATGTGTCTGAACATATCGGTATGTACGTTTAAAGGTTTAATTATTCTGTGTGCAAATGTACAGAACATGCCTTTTCCGATATGATTAGATTTTGCTGTTTAATGATACTATTTTGAAGAGGAGGATTCTGCTGGGATATGCGGGTATTTACCAATCACTACAGACTCGCACAGATTAAAAGCTGATAAACTTATTGGTGGAATAAATTCCTTTTGGGATGGAAGTGAGTTTTCACCACAGAGTAACACAGAGTTTCACGGAGCTCTATTCTTTTGATTTCAAGTTGATTAAACTCCGTGAAACTCTGTGTTACTCTGTGGTGAATGAATTCATTTAAAGATATGGGATAATCGTAATATAAATACCCGTAATAATGGCCGAAGTGATAACCCCGGAAATATTCGCTCCCAAGGCATCTCCCAGGATAAACGAGTCCGGATTATCTTTGCTCACCAACTTCTGAGCCACTTTAGCCGTAGTGGGTACACAACTGACGGCGGCAATTCCGATCACCGGATTATAATTTCCCTTCTTGATAAAGTACATGATGTATCCACCCATGATGCCGCCGATACCGGAAAGCAATAATGCCACTATACCCAATACCAGCAGTTTCAGAATCTTCGGATCAAGTAACAAGTGCGCGTCACAAAGCACACCCAGCAATACGCCCAGCATAAATGTAGAACCATAAAGCAGCGGACCACTGACGAAATCATAGATATGCTTCATACCCGATTCACGTACAGCCACTCCCAAGAAGAGGGAGAAGAACAGCGGTGAAGCTACCGGGAACAGGAAACACAGCACCGCACACAGTACAGCCGAGAATGCCAGTTTCACTTTGGCATCATAATTCTTGGGAGCTTTCTTTGAAGTCATCTTGATGGCACGCAGGCGTTTCGGAACCAGGAGTTTCACCAGATACGGGTAGCCGCCATAAGTCAGTCCGAGATACAGGTAAGCCACTACGGTGATAGGTACAAACAAATGTTTGGCAAGAGCCAGTGACGTGAACAGAACCATAGGACCGTCTGCACCGCCTACCATGGCTACGGAAGCACTTTCCTGCAAGGTCAGTCCCAGAGCCGAAGCTACGGGGATAGTCAGGAAAGTACCCAGTTCGGCGCATAAAGCCAGGAAAAGACTGACGAAAGGTTTCTGTAACAGAAAGCCTACATCCAGCAATGTGCCTATACCCATAAACACAAAGCAGGCTATCAATCCGTTGCTGAAGGTGAGCGTATAGACAGGTTGCAGAAAGTCTATCTGCATCGTATTCATCAGGTCGTCCGTGTCCGAAAGCATCGGGTCGAGAAAGAGGTTGCCCAATGTGCCGTCCGGCATGAGAAGCGTTCCACAATTGATGGCGACCATACCCAGTCCCATCGGAATCATTACCATCGGTTCGAGCACTCCTTTCCAGCCCAGATATATAAGCAGCAAACCTAAAAGGATTAAAAACACACGGGCTGACGCGAGCAGGCAGCCACTTTCCATCATCGTTCCAAAACCTTGGAACAGGGTCGCGAAATCTATATTTTCCATACTGTTTCTTATTTGGTCTTATCGGCTGATTTGCCGGAGTGTTTCTTGTTTTTTTGATATAGCATCTCTTCTTGTTGATTCAGGTACATCATGTGTGTATCTTCGGGGTAGTAGTAATCTACCAGGTTGGTCTTGGAAACTCCGGTGCTTACTCCGTGGTAATATCCGTGATAGTCGGTGAGTTCCCGGTTTACTCCCCGGCTGAACTCTTCGCGTTTGTCATCGAGAAGTCCGTTATCTTCCATGGGGATGTCCCGTATCATGAGTTCTACCTTCTGGTGCAGTTTTCGCAGACGTCGCAGGCGAAGCAGCTCTTTCTGGTGTGAGCTGTAGAAGTCGAATGAGTCGGCGGCAAAGGCAATCATTTTGATGATGAAGGCCACGAAGAAGCCGATTACGAATGTAAGCCCCATCATTTCGAGGGTGGCTATTAATAAATCGAGCATAGTTATTGCATTAATTTAGAAGTGAATAAACAATAGACTGACCAAAGACACGCCAATGGCATGCCTCCGGAAAAATGATTGGTAATAAGTAAGGTGGCGGTTTAAATCAGAATATGTTTCAGCTCGTAGACGTAATACCCGTAAGAATAACGGATAGCGCTGGGAGTGAAAGAAAGACTGGCATTCTGTTCCACCGGTAAATGGGTGGAAAATATACGTTGCATCTGTTCTACAGATGGATGGATCTTTAGTTTCAGCAGCTTTGAGGGAGCACTGGCCTGATTGTAGAAATTCTCCTGGAAAAGGACACCATTGATTTTACGCTCATTATTTTCATCGTTGAAGAAGGGGCGGTGGGCAATGGTCGAGAAGTAATCGGTTGACATTGAAATGAAACATCCCGTTGGGGCAGGAGTGACAGAAGCATCTGCCGAGGCTTCGGTAAGCATCCGAAGTGCCGGCTGTTCCTCTTGCAGAATGGCGGACATTCCTAATGCGAGGCACATAAACAAGAATATATAGTGTAGATGTTTCATCATAGCGTCCGCAAACATAACAAATATCTTTGTGTAATGTTGTGTTCCCCTTCAAGAAAATTTTGTTAAATAGAGAACGGTTTCTTTGCACATGTTCTGCAAATGTGTATATTTGGAATAATATATCTAAATATATCGTAAACCACAATAACTCAAATTCCTATGAGCAGTAACATATTTCTGATTATCGCTGTAGTCACAACAGGTATTTTTGTGATACAGTTTATCCTTTCCATCTTCTTCGGAGACATTGATGCGGATGTAGACGTGGATGCCGACATCAGCAGCATGGTGTCTTTTAAGGGACTGACACATTTCGGTATCGGTTTCGGCTGGTACATGTATCTGATTGGAAATACTGACATTCAGAGTTATGTCATTGCCATTCTGATTGGTCTGTTTTTCGTATTTGCCGTGTGGTTTCTCTATAAGAAAGCCTATCAGTTGCAGCAGGTGAATAAGACGGAAAAGACGGAACAGCTTGTAGGGCGAGAATGTACCATCTACTTTAAACAGGGGGATGGCAGATATACTGTACAGGTGAGCCGCGATGGAGCCATGCGAGAGATAGATGTAATATCAGAAGCAAGTAAGTCTTATCAGACGGGCGACAAAACCATTATCATGACTTACAAGGAAGGAACACTGTATATTCAATAAAAACGAAACTCAAAAACATAGATTTATGACACAAGAAATGATGATTATGGCCGCCATACTCGTGGCGGTTATTTTGCTTACCTTCATTGGTATCCTTTCCCGTTACCGGAAATGTAAAAGTGACGAAGTACTGGTAGTATATGGTAAAACGGGCGGTGATAAGAAGTCTGCCAAGTTGTATCATGGTGGTGCCGCGTTTGTATGGCCGATTATTCAGGGTTACGAATTCCTGTCCATGAAGCCGATGCAGATAGACTGTAAACTAACCGGAGCTTTGTCTGCTCAAAATATCCGTGTGGATGTGCCGACTACTATTACTGTAGCTATCAGTACCGATCACGACGTCATGCAGAATGCCGCCGAACGTATGTTGGGGCTATCAATAGATGATAAGCAGAATCTGATTACGGATGTTGTATACGGCCAGATGCGTCTGGTTATTGCCGATATGACGATTGAAGAGTTGAACTCTGACCGTGACAAATTCCTTTCCAAAGTAAAGGACAACATCGATACGGAACTCCGTAAATTCGGTTTGTATCTGATGAACATCAATATCAGTGATATTCGTGATGCTGCCAATTATATTGTCAACTTGGGTAAGGAAGCTGAAAGTAAGGCGTTGAATGAGGCTCAGGCAAATATAGAAGAACAGGAGAAACTGGGTGCCATCAAGATTGCCAACCAGATAAAGGAGCGTGAAACGAAAGTTGCCGAAACACGCAAAGACCAGGATATCGCTATTGCTGAAACGAAGAAGTTGCAGGAAATCTCTGTGGCTAATGCGGATAAGGATAGAATCTCACAGGTAGCCATTGCCAATGCTGAAAAAGAATCACAGGTGGCAAAGGCGGAAGCCGAAAAGAATATCAAAATTGAACAGGCCAACACCGAGAAGGAAAGCCGCATTGCCGAATTGAACTCCGACATGGAAATCAAACAGGCAGAAGCCGGAAAGAAAGCTGCTATCGGACGAAATGAAGCTCAGAAAGCTGTGGCACAGTCTGACGCTGAACTGGCTGTGACTCGCGCCAATGCTGACAAGCAGGCCGGTGAAGCTGAAGCACGTTCGGAAGCTGCCGTGCAGACTGCCCGTGAAATAGCACAGAAGGAAGTGGAAGAAGCTAAAGCACGCAAGGTGGAGTCTTCTTTGAAGGCAGAAAAGATTGTGCCTGCTGAGATTGCAAAACAGGAGGCCATTCTTCAGGCTGATGCTGTTGCCGAAAAGATTACCCGTGAGGCGGAAGCTCGTGCAAAGGCTACTCTGGCGCAGGCTGAAGCTGAAGCAAGAGCTATTCAGATGAAACTGGAGGCCGAAGCTGAAGGTAAGAAGAAGTCATTGCTTGCCGAGGCTGAAGGTTTTGAGGCCATGGTACGTGCAGCGGAATCCAATCCGGCTATCGCCATCCAGTACAAGATGGTAGATCAGTGGAAGGAAATTGCCGGAGAACAGGTGAAGGCATTCGAACACATGAACTTAGGAAACATCACTGTATTCGATGGTGGAAACGGAGGGACGAGTAACTTTTTGAGTTCATTGGTGAAGACGGTTGCTCCAAGTTTGGGTGTATTGGATAAGTTGCCTATTGGTGAGACTGTGAAGGGAATCCTCCATCCGGAAGGAAAGGAAGACAAGCAGGAAACCAAGAATGAAGAACCGAAGAAAGACGAAAAGAAGAAATAATCAGATAACTTTCTCTGTCATTTAAAAAAGAAGCGAAGAATTCATTTCCCCTTGAAACAGGGGAGGAATTCTTCGCTTTTGCTTATAAAATAGTTCAGGTTTTTATATTCCCAGTCGTTCTTTCAATAAACGGTAGCCCGTCGGACTGACTCGCAGCTTGGTCCCGTTCTTTAATAATACTTGATAAGTCTCTTTCCCGAATAATTCAACCCGGGATATTTGTGTCACGTTTACAATAGTGGAACGGTGGATACGTACAAAATTGTTTGTCGGCAGATGCCCTTCGAAATACTTCATGGTTTGTTCCTTGATGTATTCGCCTGTTGGGGTAACCAGGGTTGCGTAATCTCCGCATGCCTGGATGTAGAGTAGTTCGTCCACTTTGATTATGTGTATACGTGAACCGTCCTTTACTGTAATACGGTCGATGATTTCCTCTTGTGCTTCCGGCTTTTCTTCTTCTGCTGCTGCTTGCGGTGCTATGAATTCTTCTTCCTGTACGGGATCTTTCACTACTATCAGTTGATACCACAAAATGATAGCGATCCAGGTTGGTACGCCAAACAACAGGCGGAAAGGTATGGTAGAAGCAAAAGATATATAAGGTATTCCCGCTATTCTTACCATAATGTCACAAATCATGAAGCTGCCCGCAATCCAGAGTAATATTCCTGCTGCGACCGTGATGACCTTTGTCTGGAGTATGGATACGTAGCCCACCACAAACCAGGCCAGGTATGCCAGTGCTGCAAACCATCCGATGGTCGTGATTCCGTCTATGATGGCCGGCAACCAGTCAACTCCGGCATATCCCCACGACAAAGTCGCCTGGATGATTGCCAGAACCAATGCCAGCACAAGCATCGGAAACCAACGGTAAGGGTAATCTATGATTGGATGTGCTCTCATAGGATTAGTCTTTTATTTCTAATCCGCCGAAGGAAATGTTTCCACGGATTATTAATGTACTTTCTTTATTAATATTCGCTCCCTGCCAACGCTTATCCTCGCATCCGCCGGCAAAAGCATTGCATTGGGGTAGAACGTTCCAGTCTGAAGGAATGTACAGTTCTATTCCACTACAGGTGCAGTCGATATCGATGTAGGTTTCTCCCGGTGCAAGATGCGTGTGGCGCAGGTCAATGACAGTTCCTCCGAATGAAGCCCGGATGCTGGCGCCTTTAAATAATTCGTCCAGAACGACATGGCGTACAGAGCCAAAAGCATTGTCGGAGCGCAGATACCCGTTTTCCGATTCGCATTGTTGCTCATTGTTTTCCATATTCATGTGCATGTGTCCGCCTCCTCTTTTGGCCCAATCCCGGTAATGGCCGTTCATGTGGCTTTTCATCCAGCGTTCTCTGCGACGAGCCTTTACAAAAAATAGGATACCCGCTACAATCAGTGCAACAGGCCAGACGATGGTCTGTGAATTTTCCGGTAGCCATGATAATCCTCCGATCAGGAAATAAACACCTATTAAGGTTAGGGTGGCTCCGCTCAGATAATGGCGGCGTGTCATCGTATAAATACCTAATATAATAAGAAGACTATGCCAGGATACCACTACATTGAATAGGTCATACGTAATCCACCCTACGTTACGGGCAAACAGTAATATTCCGGAGATGATGAAGAGCGAAGCTATCAGTGCCTTACCTGATAAGCCTGCATGAGACGGGAAGTTTTGTTTCTTTTCCATTGTTTCTATTGTTATTGATTCATATTCCATTGTCATGGGTTGATGGCTCAAAGGTAAGCGAATTATTCCTCTCCATATAGCCTTTCCGGCTGATTTCCGGTAGAAAAGCCGATGAGTTCCGGGTATGAATCGGTGAATTCGGATGGTGAAATAGAACTATTTGATAAAAAAACAGCAATATTCTGCAACCAAAATTCATCTTCTTGCGTCTAATAAGTAAATGAATAAATAATAAGAAGAACTATGAAAGTAAATTTATCCATGGATGATATCCGTACGAAAGTAGAAGAGTATATTAAAAAGGCAGGTCGTGCTACCGGTCGCCCCGTACTTACGGCTTATTATGTAATGACTGCCGATACGACTCCCGATAATGAGCGGACCAATATAATGCTTGCTTTGGTGGCCATTGTGTTTCCTGCCGGTATAGAAGACCTCTTGGGACAAGTCTTTATGGTAGGGAAGGGATTTGCTGCAATCTATGCTTATAAGAAAATGAAGAAATACATCACTCCACAGATAAAGGATAAGGTAGAGGCAAAATTGGATGAGTGGTTCCATGAGAATGTGATGGAAGTAGTGGAACCGCTTTATCTGGAATAACAGTTCGCCACAAAGATCATACTGATTTGCGCAGATTGAATTTATATCGGGAATTTGTATCTGTGCGAATCAGCATAATCTCCGTGACGGACTGTTTATTGTTTTTTGCTCAAGAAGCGTCTGGCCAGATATTTCCGTACCGGTTCATCATAGAATTTTAAGCATAGATAAGCCAATAATATGTTCCATGCGTAAACACACAAGGCAACCTGCCAAGTCTGCTCCAACGTGAAGAGCTGGTTCTTGATGAGCCATGCATAGAACAAGTACATAAATGGATAATGTATCACATAGACTGGATAGGATATATCTCCCAGGAACTTGCATACGGCAGTAGAGCGCTTACCGGTCACCTTGCCGCCCGCTCCCATTGAAACAATGACCGGGAAGATGCAGATAATACAGAAAGCCTCGTAAAGCCCGTTCATCCAGTAACCATCCTCACCTCCGATACGGGGAATGGAAAGAACCACCACAATCAGCAGGCTGCACCACCAGAAAGCACGCTTTTCAAGCCGTATCAGCCAGCCGAGGCGTGACAGAAGCAATCCGCCGAAGAACGGATACATCAGCCGGACCATACCCACATACTGCTGTTCCCAGTTCAAGGCCCAACCACCCACAATATCGCCGGCAGGAGCAGTCAGACAACGGTATACCGTAAAACACCCTGCCACAAATACCAGCACCGACAGGGCCACCTTATTGAACTTGCGTACAAACAACGCATACAGAATATTACCGATATATTCATAATAGAGCGACCATGCCGGGCCATTCAACGGATGCATTTCCGTCCAGCCGCGAATGTCGAACTTCAGCGGAAGAGGAAGCAAGGTACAGCCCAGCAACATCACCAGCAGCATTGTTCCGATGGACGTATTCTCGATAGGTGGAAAACAAGGCGACTCCTGAAAATAGAAAAAGGCAGCGCCCACAATGCTTCCCATAATCACCATAGGATGCAGGCGGATGATACGGCGTTTGAAGAAAGTGCCCACGGTCATCCGGTTCCAACGGTCATCATAAGCATAGCCGATAACAAAACCGGAAAGCATGAAGAAGAAATCCACTGCCAGATAACCATGATTGATAATTTGAGTAAGATGGCTGCCACCTGCATGTGCTTCAAAAAGATGGAAGATAATAACCATGACAGCCGCCACGCCACGAAGTCCGTCAAGAATCTCATAATGCGGTTTCGAGGCAAGATAAGTAGTCTGTGTATTCATTTTGGTATAAGATATTTATTTATTCGCGTGCAAAGATAAGAGTTTTTTCCAATAAGGGAACTGATAGATATCATATAAACTCTATCAATTAATTGACAAGTATAACAGTTGTCTTTATCATTAGATACATATCACTACTTGCACCTTTTTTTCCGCACAAAAAACAGCTTTTATTATCCATAATAAAAGGGCTACACCTTTTCCTCCTCATGGTGTAGCCTTAAACACAAAAGGGTGTAGCTATCCAAGACAAAGGGTGTAGCCATCACAGACGGTTGATTATAAACCATTTATAAACAACTAAAATCATTAAGATGGAGAAACAAACGTTGGGACACCAACAAAAGTATGTAACGAAAGACGAAAGAGTGGAGAATCTATGGAAGAAACTGATTGGGCAGGAAACAGACTTATCCGAAGAAACCATCGCATGGATGGCACGACGAATTTTACAATTAACCGCCTACATGCCATACGGATGTGCACTGATAGCCTATCGAAAACAAAATGGAGATTTTTACATGGGAAGAGGAACACTGATACATTACGAAGCCGATTTCCACCGCAAATACGACATCGAGCGTATTCAGAACCATGTAGTGTACTGGGATATAGAGCAACAGGGATGGAGAACGTTCCAGATTGAGAACTTCCTGGAATGGAAACCGATGATTTAAATGAAGAATGAAAAATTAAGAATGAAGAATTATGGATTCATATCTATTACATGATGCCAATGCAGGCAATAATTTTAAAATAATGATGATGATACAGAAAGAAGGAATGAAAGGATATGGCATCTACTGGATGCTGTTGGAATTTCTAAGATTACAGGACGGATATAAGGCAGACTTAAGAGTATTGCCCATACTGGCACAGAAAATGAGAGTTACGGTAACCACCCTGAAGCGGATCATATATGACTATGCACTCTTCGAGGTAAACGGCACAAGCTTTTCATCGCCCGGACTCACACTGCGCATGAAACCATGGGACGCCCAACAGGACGCAAAAAGAGAGTCAGGCCGTCGTGGAGGGCTGGCTAACCAACAGAAAATCAGAGATGCCAAGGCAAGCAACGCTTTAGCTACAAACAAAGAGAATAAAGAGAATGAAACAATCCCCTCTATATCTCCCCAGGGAGACACGAGGAAGAATGAGGAGATTCTTCTTGTTCCACCGGAGTATGCACTCAATAAACAGACACACAACTATGAAGGATTGATAGAAGAATTGGAACGGCAAAAAGTGACATCCTTAAAAGAGAAAAATGCCATTCTCAGACTGACCGACTTTGGAAGACTGGGAGGCAAAATATGGAAAATCATCTATGACATCAACAATTCGCCACAGATGAAAGCAAGGATTGTGATGCCCGGAAAATATATTCTGAAGCTGTTGCAAAATTAAGTAGATGATCATAATTAGTTTATACTTTGCAAGTATAAGCTAATTATGACATACCTCCCCTGATCATCTTACATAAATATCAGCTGCTTTTTAAGCAAGTCCACAATATCGCTTTGCAGCTTCTGAGCATTGATAGGTTTAGAAGTGTACGCATCAAAACCACTGTTCAGAATGCGTTCTTCATCTTCGGCATAGACATAAGCTGTCACTGCCATAATCGGGACCGTCGGCGACATTTCACGTATAAGTTGTGTAGCTTCGTAACCGGTCTTTTTAGGCATATTGATATCCATCAATATCAGATGGGGGTTGTATTGCTTGAATAGCTCCACCGCCTCTTCCCCATCCCAGGCATGGAGAATGTTGTACTGACGCTTCAGGATAGATTCGAACAACAGGAAATTACTCTCATTATCCTCAGCTATCAGAACTGTGAGTTTGCTCTCCACTTTATTCAACCGGTACTCTTTCTGTTCCCTCACCGATTTGAGCTCAACGGGACGATAAGGAAGAGTAAACCAGAAAGTAGAACCCTTGCCGGGTTCCGATTCCACACCAATCTCACCACCCAGATTCTCTACAATACTTTGGCAAATAGAGAGTCCCAGTCCTGTGCCTTGCGAGAACGAATCAAGCTTTACAAAACGACCGAACACAGTATCTTTCTTGTCTTTTTCAATTCCATATCCCGTATCCGTGATATAGAAATAGAGAAAATCAGTATTTTTCAGATGATAACCAAAAGTGATGCTTCCACTGGGGGTGAACTTCATAGCATTATTCATCATATTGGTTACCACTTGCGTCAGCCTGTTCTTCTCAATGTTTACAAAACAATCCGGCATTTCCGGCAGATATCGGATGACAACCGCATCATTTTTCTGGCGGAGCCGGGCGGATTCTTCCAACTCCTGAAACAAGGCATTCAAATCTATATCGGAATAGACAAACTCAAGTGTTCCGGACTCAATCTTGGAAAGATCCAAAATATCTCCTACAAGTTGCAACAACAGGGTATTATTGTTCTCGATAATATTGATGTATTCTTCTTTTTCTTCCGGCTCTTCCGCATCCGCCAGAATACTGGAAAAACCGACAATAGCATTGAGCGGGGTACGTATTTCATGGCTCATATTAGCCAGGAAAGCTGATTTTATACGATTGGACTCTTCAGCCTCTTCCTTAGCCAGACGCAGTTTACGTTCCAGAATCTTCTGGTCTGTAATATCCCAAGCCGTATAGAGAATCCATTTACGTCCATCAGAGAATGAAACTATATTATTATTCTGGAAGGTAAACCGTTCCTCATTCTTATTCGTAAAGAAACGCCTGGTACCGGATTGGGCAATTCCCGTTCTTACCAATTCTTCATCTTCTTTCCTGATCATCGTTGCAGCCTCAGGCATTATATCGAAATCAGTTCTTCCAATCGCCTCCTTAGCCGGATATTCAAAGAGTTCTTCAGCCTTTTTATTTATAAAAGTATAGCGCATATCATTATCGACATCTTTCACCTTGGCTGCAATAGGAAGGTTATCGAGAATATTTTCAAGCAAATGCAGATGTTCTTGCCACTCCGTTTCTCTCACTTTCTTGATACGCTTGTGCATAAAGTAAAATAGCAGCAGGACAATAGCAGTACCCAATACAATTACAACATAAATAATATTCTTCTGGATAAAACTGGGCGGAACATCACAATAAACCGCATTTTTAGGAAAGTTATCTAATGGAACTCCCTTGTCAAGCAATGTCTGGTAATTAAGATAGGTATTGGGCGTACCGGCAACAACCGTTTTCGCCTCGTATGTACCATCCTTCTTCAGTGCACTTCTAATTTCACCGATAACGGTACTTTCCACATCGGAACTGCCTATATAATGCCCACCGGCAAATAAAGCATGAACCCTTGTGAACTGGTCAGACAACGAGAATACCGGCTTTTTAACTATACCGGAAATATAAGAATGCATCCTCTCATCAGGATAATATTTCTCAGACAGATTCTGACTGGCTACATTCACCCATGAACAGTAAATAATGCCTGTTTCTCTACCAGATTCGCTAATCTTGTGAAGCATCGTTTCTGTATTTGTCTGAGGATAAGTAATAAATTCCATATCCAAATCAGAAAAGTACTGCTGATGTATGCCTTCTGCTTTTTTCCGAATTAGAGAACAGATAAATCTGTCATCCGATAACAAGACAACCTTTTTCATTTCAGGAGTAATCTCCTTCATCAATTCTATGGTTTCTTTAATGCAGACAGGAATATTTATGGCAGTCACATTATACCGTTCCAGCATTTCCGGTGTAGCGATAATCTGATCTTCAGGTATATATTCACCATTATAATACTTATTTATATCAGCCGACGTATGCGGCATCGAGTGGCAAATAATTGTAGGTACCCCTTTCCAGATAGTATCAAAAAGCGGTTTGCAAACGTACCATCCCGGATCGCCTACAAATATGACGGCTTGGGGAGGAACAGAATATTTATCCTTTAGATAATCAACCTTCTGATTTATTTCCTGTTGATTATTGAAATGCCATGTTGTGAGAGTCTCCGAATATACCTTCACCGAATTTTCGTCATTGAATGCCTTTTCTACAGTTTCAAGCAGATCATAAGCCCATTTCTCACGAAAAGTGGAAGAACTGATAAGAACAATATACTCTTGATCTTTCGTATCAGCCATCGCCTTGGGCGCCAGAAATAAACAAGCGAAAATAGCAACCGCAAGTATTCGAAATGTCAAAGGGAGATACAGAAGTGTATTCTGATTTGGCATATTGGGTAAATATTAAAATATAAAATGGCAAAAGCTTCTCAACTATCCTTTGCAAAGTTAGGAAAAAATAAATGCCTAAGAAATATCCAATGACAAATTTGCATATTACGTTCATCTTTTTGCTATT
>OHWE01000429.1_pt1 | contig 19015 bp, 18 predicted proteins | sample 1579661 | NCBI WGS metagenome assembly OHWE01 (sample SAMEA3882552, study PRJEB24775) | human gut metagenome | biome: human-associated habitat; feature: intestine environment; material: feces | place: Netherlands | collected 2009/2010 | reverse complement strand
GAGAGTAAAGATGAACTGTTTAGAGGAAAGAATTTTAAAGGACGGAATAGTTAAAGAGGGTAACGTGCTTAAAGTGGACAGCTTTTTAAATCATCAGATGGACGTCAATCTGTTCCGGGAAATCGGAAAAGAGTTTCAGCGTCGTTTTGCGGGAGAGGAGATCACGAAAATCCTGACCATCGAGGCATCTGGTATTGGCATTGCCTGCATTGTGGCACGTCATTTCGGTGTTCCGGTTGTGTTTGCAAAGAAAACACAGACCAAAAATATCGCCGGAGATGTTTATACCACAAAAGTAGAATCTTTCACCCATGGAAGAGTTTATGATATCATTGTTTCCAAAGAATTTCTGGGAAAAGGAGACAAAGTTCTCCTGATCGATGATTTCCTGGCAAACGGAAAAGCGCTGGAAGGACTGGCAACCCTGGTACAGGATTCCGGTGCAGAGCTCGTAGGAGCAGGCGTTGTCATCGAAAAAGGGTTCCAGATCGGAGGAAAACTGCTGCGTGACCGCGGCATTCATCTGGAATCTCTTGCCATCGTCGATGGTATGGATGATAAAACCGGGGAAATTACCTTCCGGAAACAGTAAGGAGGCGTCAAAATGGCAAATCTGATTGCAAGAATTGCCGTTCTTCTGGTTCTGGCGGCCGCAGGAATGGTGCTGGCCGACAGAAAAGAAAAAATTGATCTCAGTGTGTCACTGCTGCTGTTTCTGGCGGCAGTCAATGTGACCTCTTTTTTCAGCCTGAAAGATAACAGGATTGTAGTTGTTATGATTCTGACGGTATATTTTCTGTTGTATGCAGGCGCAAAAGAGCTGCTGCGGAGACGGGCAGAGAAAAAAAGAAAATGAATGCAAACCGAACATCCGGCTGCGAGCACCCATGCAAAAGTGCCGGTCGGATGTTTTTGAATTTTCCTGTAAATTCAAAAAGCCCTCCGGGCAGGATCGCGCTGCAGAGCGATATTGCAGAAGAACTCCATATGGAAGGGGATGCCGCAAGAATCCACCAGCTCGTTTCTCTTCTTGTGGATAACGCCGTCAAATACACACCGGAGGGTGGAAAAATCCACATTTTCTGGCGAAAAAACGGCAAAAAGGCAGAATTTTCGGTGCAGAATACCTGCGATACCCTGCCGGAAGGTGATCTCAACCGCCTCTTTGACCGCTTCTACCGTGCGGATGCGTCGCGGGCCAGGGAAAGCGGCGGCTATGGAATCGGCCTTTCTGTGGCAGCTGCAATTGTAAAGGCACATAAGGGAAAAATCACCGCAGAGCGGACACGAGATGGAATCTGTTTTAAAGCAGTCTTTCCGGCAAAAGGATGAAAGAAACAAAATTCCGGAAAAATGGAAAAATGACGGCAGGTAGGAAAGGCAGACACACAAAAAAGCAGAAATCAAAAGCTTCCAAGAGAGAAAAAACAAAAGAAAACAAAAGGAGGAATATATGATGTTTGATTGTGGTTTACAGAATATTTTCCGGCTGAAAAACGGACAGTCCCGTTCCATCAACTGGGAAAACCGGAACGGAGAAAAAGGAAAAGGCGGCATGGCATCCAGCGATCTTGGTCCGTCCAGAAAAGGTTCCCCGTGTATCCCGAAAATAGAAGCAGGAGAGACCGTAACACTTGGTGAGATCCGGGGAGAAGGCATGATTCAGCACATCTGGATCACCGTTACAGACCGTACCAGTGAACGTAATCGTTATGTTCTGCGGGATCTTGTTCTGCGCATGTACTGGGACGATGAAGAATTCCCATCCGTTGAATGCCCGCTTGGCGATTTCTTCTGCTGCGGCTTCGGTGTTTCCTATCAGGTAAACTCAGTCCCGATTGCTGTCAATCCGACCCGTGGTTTCAACAGCTATTTCCCGATGCCGTTCCGTAAAAACGCCCGTATTACCATTGAAAATCAGTGCGATGAGCCGATTCCGGCCTTCTTTTATCAGATCGACTATTGCCTGACAACGGTTCCGGAGGATGCTGCCTATTTCCATGCCCAGTGGCGTCGTCAGCGCATAACGGAAAAGGCAAAAGACTACGTTGTCCTCGACAACATCAAAGGAAAAGGCCAGTACGTTGGAACTTATCTTGCGCTTACCAGCCTCGAACGCTACTGGTACGGAGAAGGTGAGATGAAATTCTACATTGATGGAGACAAGGATTATCCAACCATTTGCGGAACCGGAACAGAAGATTACTTCGGCGGTGCATGGAGCTTTGCAACACAGCAAAATGGCCAAACCGTTGAAAATCAGTACTGTACTCCGTATCTTGGCTATCCTTACTACTCTAGCCACGATACCTTCCTTCATAATGATTACCACAATGATGATCAGATGCCACAACGCAGCTTCTACCGCTGGCACCTTCTTGATCCTATCCTTTTTGAGAAGGACCTTAAGGTAACTCTGCAGCAGATTGGTGCCGGTCACGGAGGTCTTTTTGAACGTCAGGATGATGTCGCTACCACAGCTTACTGGTACCAGACGCATCCTCATGTACCATTCGCGCCACTCCTGTCCAGAAAAGAGCGCTGGCCAAGATGATTTTTGACTATCATTCTTCGCCATCTGCCCATACGCTTTTTCCACAAGACGGAAGCAATCAGCAACGCCCCCGGAACCGCGCGGTTCCGGGGGCTTTGCGTTACTTGTGCTCCTTCAGCTTGCAGAAGTAGTCATCGGCTTCGATGGCTTCCGGCGTGAAGGAATTGTTCTTCCACCAGCTGATAAGGGCGGCTGCCACGGTCAGGCCGGTGGAGACCAGCTGCTCCAGCTGGGCTGACTCGATGGGCAGCATCGCGTGGCCGGTGGCGCTGAGGACCTGATTGGTCAGCGCCAGCGCCAGCGCAGCGGTGCGGGCGATGGTGGCGGGTGCGATCTTGTGGTTCATAAAATCTCCTTTCGTTTGTGTTCGGCTCAGCCCGGTTGGAAGGTGCCGAGGCCGGTGCGTTTGCAGATCGCGGGGTAGTCCTTGGCGGCGTCGCTCAGATCCACAGGGCCGTCGATGCCCGCCACCCGGCCTTTGCTGGTGTACTGCCACATCCCATGGGGGCGGGTGGGGCATTTGCCGCGGTAATCGGCGAGCCAGAGGTCGTAGGCGGTGAGGGCGTCCATCGCAAGGGCAGTGTCCGCGAAATTCGTGTAGGTATAGACCATGGCGTAGAGGTTCCACGCTTCGAGCTGGGCGGCGGCTTCGGCCACGCGGGCGGCGAGGGCTTCGGGAGCCAGCACCCGCAGCCCGGCGCTTTCCACGTCGATGGCAAGGGGGTACTGGAACGTTTTGCCCTCCAGCGCAGCGCGCAGGGCGGCCAGCTCTTCGGCCGTCTGCCGGGGCGTGATGGCACAGGTGTAGTAGTAGCCGCCCACCGGGATGCCCCGGCTGGTGCACGCCGCATAGTTTTCTTCGAACATGGGGTCGAGGTAGGGCTTGCCGTTCTTGCTGCCCAGCACCCGGAGCATCACGCCGTCGATTTTGCCGCTGCGCTGCACCGCGTCCCAGTCTATGCGGCCCTGCCAGCGGGAGACATCCAGCACCGTCAGCGGGGGAGTTTTGCGGTCCTTTTGGGTCATGGATCGGACCTCCTTTCTGCGTCTGGACCGATTGTACAGCGGGGCGGCGGAATGCGGAAGTGTGGTCTTTTTTATTGCGGTTTTTTGCGTTTCGGCATTTTGCCAAGGTGGCATTTTCGGGCCGGAAAACGGGACGAAAACAGCACCTTTTTGGAAGTAATTCGGGCCGTTTTTTAGGGTGGAAAATGGCGTCCGTGAATGGTTTGCTCCGCCTAAAACAGAGGGAAATTCGCTCGAAAAATGCCGGTAAGATCCAATTGAAATGTTAAAAAATCGTGAACAAACAAAGCCCGATTTTTGTAAAAAAATCGGAAAGAAACGCTCGAAATTCCTCCTTCTGCGGGAAAACTATGTACAAAATTCACAAAAAACTATGTTAAGAATATAGCAAACTCGAAATGCCCGATTTGACAAATCGGTTTCGGTCTGTTAAAATAGCTCCCGCTCAACAGACGTTGCAGCGTATAAAATTTATCACGTTGAAGTGAAATGCCGTCTTACGGCTCCCGGACACGGAGGGGAAAAACTCTGTGCAACGGCGGGTGATGGAAGGCCCGCATCGTATTCCAAACTGTAAAAAGAGAGGAGTTGTTCCGTATCGCTTCCGTCAAATTTAAGAAAGCATTGAGCAGCGGCACCCGTGCCGCCGCTCCCCGTGTGCTGGCGTTCTGCGTCATGGCTGTGAGCCTCGTGTTCACGCTGGCTGTGACCGCCGCGAATCTGCGGCTGACCTACGTCACTGACTCCTATGGTGCGCGGCAGCTGGTGGTCAGCGCTGACAGCGACCCCGCCCGCGTGATGAGCCTTTCCGGCATTGAGGCCGAAGAGGGCGACCATGTATATTACACCGCGTTCAGCGGCAGCCTCGCTTCCTTGAACATCGAGCGCGCATTCACTGTGACCATTCAGGCCGATGGTCAGGAATACCCGGTCAAGCTTGCCTTTGGCACTGTGGCCGATGCGCTGGAGCGTGCCGGCATCACGCTGGACGCCGACGACTACACCGAACCGGCCCTTGACCAACTGGTGACGGCGGGCAGCAACATCGTTGTCCACCGGGTCGATTATCAGGACAAGGTCGAGACACAGGCCATCCCCTACGACACCCAGTATGTTTATACCAGCCTGTACTTCCGCAACACCGGCCGCGCAACGACCTTGCAGCACGGTGCAGAGGGCCAGCAGGCAGTCACCACCCGCGAGCGCTGGGTGGACGGTGAGCTGGAGAACAGCACGGTGGTTGACGTGACCACCACCGTCGAACCCACCGATCATGTCGTCAAGACCTACGGCGTGGGTGCGCCCGTTTCGCCCCTGACCGGCGCGGACGGCACCACCAACGCCCCCGCTTCCTACAGCAAAGTCCTGACGGGCAAGGCCACCGGTTATTATTCCAAGACCGGCAAGGGCTCGTCGGGTCTGGGTCTGGGTTACGGCACCGTTGCCGTGGACCCCGATGTCATCCCCTATGGCACCCTGTTGTATATCACTTCCACCGATGGCCGTTTCGTTTACGGTTACGCCATCGCCACCGACACCGGCATCGCCGTCCAGAAGGGCGAGATCCTCGTGGATCTGTTCTACGAGACCTATGCCGAGTCGGTCATCAACGGGGCCATTCAGGTCAATGTCTACGTTGTAAGCTGAAAATCGAACATCCTACGCACACGGAATGAAAAACACATCCGGTTCGTTCTCTTTTTGCATTTTGCGCAGAGAATGAGCCGGATGTGTTCTTTTTATTCTATATTCTGTCAGGTTTGCCTATAAAATTTGCGTAAAATTGGATATGTTGTATATATCGAAAAAATATCAACGAAAAGATTATGGTACATTTTCTGGAAAAAGCCTTGAAAATTGCGCGAAAATTCTTTAATATAAGAGAGTAAAAAGGTATAGGCCCCTCTGCGGCCTGTACGGGGAGGAGCTGTTTATGAAACCGACGGAAGAAAAAATCCACGCGGACCCTTCGGATCTGCCGATTTATCTGTTCAAGCAGGGAAATAACTGCGAAGCATACCGTTACTTCGGTGCGCATATCGAGACTCGCGCCGGAGAGTCCGGCGTGGTGTTCCGCGTCTGGGCACCCCATGCCACCGCCATCAGCGTGGTGGGAGATTTCAACAGCTGGAAACCGGGCAGCCACCCGATGCGCAAGGTGGACAACGACTCGGTGTGGGAGCTGTTCATCCCCGGCATGAAGGAATATGACGTTTACAAATACTGCGTGACGACCCGTGCGGGCGACCTTGTCTACAAGGCCGACCCCTATGCGTTCCACGCTGAGACCCGCCCGTCCAACGGCAGCAAAGTCTACGACCTGAGCGGCTTTGCGTGGCACGACGAAGCATGGCAGGAGGCCCAGAAGAAGACCGATGTCATCAACGGGCCGATGAATATCTACGAGATGCACGCGGGCAGCTGGAAGACCAAGGGCGAGAATGTCCCCTACAACTATTCCGAGCTGGCCGACCAGCTCATCCCGTACATCAAGGAGATGGGCTACACCCACGTGGAGCTGCTGCCCGTCATGGAGTATCCCTTTGATGGAAGCTGGGGCTATCAGGTCACGGGCTATTTCGCCCCCACCAGCCGCTACGGCACCCCCAAGGACTTCATGGCCTTTGTGGATAAGCTCCATGAAGCCGGCATCGGCGTCATCATGGACTGGGTGCCCGCCCACTTCCCCAAGGACCAGTTCGGCCTGTACAACTTTGACGGGGAGCCCTGCTATGAGGACCCGAACCCCAAGCGCGGCGAGCACAAGGAGTGGGGCACCATGGTGTTCGACTTCGGCCGCAGCGAGGTGCAGAGCTTCCTGATCTCCAGCGCCCTGTACTGGCTGGAGCAGTATCACATCGATGGTCTGCGCGTGGATGCCGTGGCCTCCATGCTGTATCTGGACTACAACCGCAAGCAGGGCGAGTGGGAGCCCAACAAGGACGGCGGCAAGGAAAATCTGGAAGCCGTGGCCTTCCTGCGCAAGCTGAACAACACGATTCTGGGCCGCCACCCCCACAAGTACATGATCGCGGAAGAATCGACCGCATGGCCCATGGTCACCAAGCCCGCTTCGGACGGCGGCCTCGGCTTCAACTTCAAGTGGAACATGGGCTGGATGAACGACATGCTCAGCTACATGAAGACCGACCCGCTCTTCCGCGCAGGCAACCACAACAAGGTCACTTTCAGTTTCTTCTACGCCTTCAGCGAGAACTTCGTGCTGCCCATCAGCCACGACGAAGTCGTGCACGGCAAGGGCAGCCTCATCAACAAGATGCCCGGTGACTACGAGGCCAAGTTCGCAAACCTGCGCACTTTCTTCGGCTACATGATGGCCCACCCCGGCAAGAAGCTGCTCTTCATGGGGCAGGAGTTTGGCCAGTTCACCGAGTGGAGCGAGGAAAAGCAGCTGGATTGGATGCTGCTGGGCTACGACAAGCACACCGAGCTGCAGACCTACGTGAAGACGCTGAACGCCTTCTACAAAGAGCACCCTGCCTTCTGGCAGATCGATTACAGTTGGGAGGGCTTCCAGTGGATCGTCCCGGACGACTTCCAGCAGAGCGTCGTCGCCTTCCTGCGCAAGGACGCTGCGGGTAAGCAGATCCTCGTGGTCTGCAACTTCAACCCCGTCCTGCGCGAGGGCTACACCCTCGGCGCACCGGTGTCCGGCACCTACAAGGAAGTGCTGAACAGCGACGATGAGGCCTTCGGCGGTTCGGGCACGGTCCACAACAAGTCCGTCCGCACCCACAAGAAGCCGCTGCACGGCTTTGAACAGAGCATCACCATCACCCTGCCGCCCATGAGCACCCTGTACTTCGAGGTGCCCACCAAGCGCACCCGCAAGGCGGCAGATAAGGCGGAGACGGCGGGAAAGACGACAGCCAAGAAGACCGCAGCCAAGGCCGAGAAGCCCGCAAAGGCGGAAAAGGCCCCCAAGAAGACCACCCGCACCACCAAGGCAAAGGCAGCTGCCGCAGCCGAGAAAGCGCCGGGCAAGGCCGCGAAAGCCGAAAAGGCTGCAAAACCCAAGAAAGCCCCCGCAAAGGCCAAGGCGGAAGCGGAAGCTCCTGCGGAGAAGCCCAAGCGCACCCGCAAACCCAAAGCAGAGGCGGCTCCGGCGGCGGAAGCTGCACCGGAAAAGCCTGCACGCAAGCCCCGCGCCAAGAAGGCTGCGGAGCCCAAGGCGTCCGAAAAATAAGCCGGACGCACCACGCACATCGTTAGACCATTTCCAATTTCAAACCAATCCGGAAATGTGTAAAAGGGGAGAATAAAGCTATGGCAAAAGAAATTGTGGCAATGATCCTTGCCGGCGGACGTGGCTCGCGCTTGTATGCGCTGACACAGAAAACGGCAAAACCGGCGGTCGGCTTCGGCGGCAAGTACCGCATCGTGGACTTCCCGCTGTCCAACTGCGTGAACTCCAACATCGATACCGTTGGCATCGCGACCCAGTATCAGCCCCAGAAGCTGAACGAGTACATCGGCAACGGCCAGCCTTGGGACCTCGACCGTCTGCACGGCGGCGTCCACACCCTGCCGCCCTATGAACAGGCTAAGGGCACCGACTGGTACAAGGGCACCGCAAACGCCATCTACCAGAACATCAGCTTCATCGATAACTATGACCCGGAATACGTCATCATCCTGTCCGGTGACCAGATCTGCAAGCAGGACTACGCCGACTTCCTCCGCTTCCACAAGGAAAAGGGTGCGGAGTTCTCCGTCGCCGTCATGGAAGTCGATTGGAAGGAAGCTTCCCGCTTCGGCCTGATGGTCGCTGACGAGAACGACAAGATCACCGAATTTCAGGAGAAGCCCCCGGTGCCGAAGTCCAATCTGGCATCCATGGGCATCTACATCTTCAACTGGGATGTGCTGAAGAAGTATCTGGAAGAGGACGAGGCAGACCCCAACTCCAAGAACGACTTCGGCATGAACATCATCCCCGCCCTGCTGCGTGACGGCCGCAAGATGTACGCTTACCGCTTCAACGGTTACTGGCGCGACGTCGGCACCATCGACAGCCTGTGGGAAGCCAATATGGAGGTCCTCGACCCGGAGAACTCCGGCATCGATATCTTCGATAAGGCTTGGAAGATCTACAGCCGCAACCCCGTTCTGCCCGCACAGAAGATCGGCCCCCGTGCCGTCGTGCAGGATTCCCTCATCACCGAGGGCTGCCAGATCTACGGCCGCGTCAAGCACTCTGTCCTGAGCGCCGGCGTCGTCGTGGAAGAGGGCGCGACCGTTGAGGATGCCGTCCTGATGGATGGCGTCGTGGTCAAGGCGGGTGCTGTGGTCAAGCGCTGCATCCTCGCTGAAGATGTGGTCGTGGGCGCCGGTGCAAAGATCGGCGGCGACGGTGCCATTGCACACGTTGGCACCGGCCTGACCGTCGGCGCAGGCGCAACCATCAAAGAGGGCGCCAAAGTATTTGATTCCGTCAAGGAGGGCGAGGAAGTATGCTGAGCCAGAACAACAATGCGTTGGGCATCATTTTCCCCAACAGCTATGATACCACCGTGCCGGAGCTCGTCACCGAGCGAGCCATGGCATCCATCCCGTTTGCCGGCCGTTACCGCATGGTGGACTTCGTGCTTTCCAGCATGGCCAACTGCGGCATCTCCAACGTGTCCATCGTGGTGCGGAAGAACTACCACTCCCTGATGGATCATCTGGGCACCGGCCGTGAGTGGGATATGGCCCGCCGCCACGGCGGCCTGAACATCGTGCCCCCCTTCGCTGAGAAGGGCGTGCGCATCTATTCCGGCCGTGTCGAGGCTCTGGGCTCCATCCTGAACTTCTTGGAGAACCAGAAGGAGAAGTACGTCGTCATGAGCGATGCCAACATCGCCATCAACTACGACTTCAACGCCCTGCTGGCCGCCCATCAGGCAAGCGGTGCCGATGTGACCATCGCTTACCAGAAGACGGAGATCCCCGAAGGCCGTAAGAACGACAACTACACCCTGACCGTCGATGCCGACGGCCGCGTGACCGAGCTGCTGTTCAACGATTACCGCCCCGGCGTCCAGAACCTCGACCTGAACATCTACGTTCTGGAGCGCGAGACCCTGATCAAGCTGGTCAAGGACGCCACTGCCCGCGGCCTGATCTACTTTGAGCGCGATATCCTCGCCCACAATGTCAACATTCTGAACATCCGTGCGGTGGAGTACACCGGCTATGTGGCTCACATCTGCGATATGAAGAGCTACTTCGACGAGAACCTGAAGCTCATCGACGAGAAGAACCTGAACGCACTGTTCCCCAAGAGCAGCCCGGTCTACACCAAGATCCGCGATGACAACCCGGTCCGCTACGTCGCCGGTTCCGCCGTCACCAACTCTCTGCTGGCCGATGGCTGCGTCATCGAGGGCACCGTTGAGAACTGCGTGCTCTTCCGCGGCGTCCGCATCAAGAAGGGTGCCGTCGTCAAGAACTGCGTCCTGATGCAGGACACCATCGTGGAGATCGGCGCACAGCTGGACTGCGTTGTGACCGATAAGAACGTCCGCATCACTGCGGGTAAGAAGCTGTCCGGCACCGAGAGCTTCCCGGTCTACGTGCAGAAGAACCACATGGTCTGATGACCTTCCTTTGATTTTTTCACAGGGGCGGCTCCCTCCCCGGTAGCCCCTCTCGAAAAGAGGGGCGGGGGCATTTTGTGCCCCCGCCCGCTCTTTTTTAACCGCTTTTCTGGAAAGGAGCGATCTTATGAAAATCCTGTATGCTGCTTCGGAAGCGACTCCCTTTGCCAAATCCGGCGGTCTGGCCGACGTTGCAGGTTCCCTGCCGAAGGCACTGGTCAAGGACGGCGTGGATGCCCGCGTTATCATGCCGCTGTACGGCGACCTGAAGATGCGCGATAAGCTGGAGTATGTCACCAACTATTCCGTGCCCGTGGGCTGGCGCAGCCAGTACTGCGGCCTGTTCAAGGCCGAGGTCAACGGCGTGACCTACTATTTCCTCGACAACGAGTATTACTTCAAGCGCCGCGGCCTGTACGGCTTCTACGATGACGGCGAGCGCTTCGCCTTCTTCTCCCGCGCTGTGCTGGAGACGCTGTTCTACATCGACTTCACCCCGGACATCATCAACTGCAACGACTGGCAGACCGCGCTGGTGCCCGTTTACCTGAACCTGTACTACCGCCATCTGGATAAGTTCAACCGGATCAAGACCATCTTCACCATCCACAACATCGCCTATCAGGGCAAGTACGGCACCGACATTCTGGAGGATACCTGCGGCATCGGCCGCCGTGACCAGCACATCGTGGAGTACGATGGCTGCGCCAACTTCATGAAGGGTGCCTTCGAGACCGCCGATAAGATCACCACCGTCAGCCCCACCTACGCACAGGAGATCCTCGACCCGTGGTTCAGCTACGGTCTGGACGCCCTGCTGCGGGAGAAGCAGTACAAGCTGTGCGGCATCCTGAACGGCATCGACATGGACGCCAACAACCCCGCCACCGACCCGATGATCCCCTTCAACTACGATGTCACCAACTGCGTGGAGGGTAAGGCTAAGTGTAAGGAAGCATTGCAGGATAAGTTTGGCCTGCACAAGGACGGCAGCCCCGTCTTTGCCATGGTCAGCCGCATGGTCGGCATGAAGGGCTTCGACCTCGTCCAGAGCATCGCCGACGGTCTGGTGGACCGCGGCATCGAGCTGGTCATTCTGGGCAGCGGCGAGGGCCAGTACGAGAACTTCTTCTCCGAGCTGTGCGCACGCCACCCCGGCCGCGTCGGCACTTACATCGGCTTTGAACCCGCCCTCTCGCAGGAGATCTATGCGGGCGCAGATGCCTTCATCATGCCGTCCAAGAGTGAGCCCTGCGGTCTGGCTCAGATGGTCGCCTGCCGCTATGGCACGCCTCCCATCGTCCGCGAGACCGGCGGTCTGCGGGATTCCATCCACGACTGCACCCTCGGCGAGGGCAACGGCTTCACCTTCGCGGGCTACAGCGCCCACGAGCTGTACGACGCATGCTGCCGCGCACAGGATCGCTACTACAACAAAGAAGACTGGAACAACCTCATTAAGTACGATATGGAGTGCGACTTCAGCTGGGATCTCTCCGCGAAGAGCTATGAGGGCCTGTACAACGAGACGGCAAACCTCTGGTAAGCCGAAAAATTGAAATTCTTTTTCACCCCGCCGGGTTCGGTCACACGAGCCCGGTGGGGCTTTTTGCACAAAAGACTCATTCGTTTTTTGGTCATGATGCGGTCTGTGGCGGACAAAATCCGTCTGCGGCGGACAATTATGAAGTAAGAATAAACAAACTATGAAGTTTTACTAGAATTCGGTGGAAATTTGATTGAAAAATCCGACGTTTTGAATTATACTATCCCTATGAGATTCTTTGACGAAAAAGAATCTTTGCGAAAGAGCTGCCGCATGGTGTGCGCTTCGCAGCCAAAACCAGAAGGAGGAACACCGTTGAAAGGCCTGTACAAAGCGCTGGAGGATATCGTCTGGCTGACCCAGCTGGGGCTGAATATGCTGCTGCCGCTTTTGCTGTGCTTGGGCGGCTGCTGGTGGGCCACGACCCATTGGGCGTGGCCGGAGTGGGTGTACCTTCCGGGCATTTTTCTGGGGCTGGCCGCGGGGGCACAAAATTTCTGGGTCTTTGCCAAGGAGCGGATGGATCGCGCCAAAAAGGACAAGAATCATCGTGTCGGCTTCAACTCGCATCAATGAACGTTGGAGGGTTTGCTATGAAATTGCAGCCGGAATCCAAAAAAGAACTGCTGCGCATCACCTGCGGCACCGCCGTCTGCACGGCGGCCATGTGGGTGATCTTCGCGGCGCTGCATCTGGTGGGCTGGGTCAAGTTCGACGATACCGTCGTGCTGGGCGGGCTCGTGGGTGCAGCCGTCGCCGTCGCAAACTTTGCGGGCATCTGCTTCGTCGTGCAGAAGATCCTTGACGAGCCGGACGAAAAGCGCCGCAAGGCAAAATTGCAGCTTTCCCACAACAGCCGGATGCTGATGCAGGCCGTCTGGGTCATCGTGGCCATCGCTGCCCCCTGCTTCCAGCCGTTTGCCAGTGTCCTGCCGTTGTTTTTCCCTCGGATCACCATTTATTACCTGCAAATAACGGGCAAGTATAAGCCCCTTGCAGCGGCCCCCGCGCAGGACGTCTCGGTGGAAGACGCCCCGGCCGAGGCCCCTGCACAGGCCGAAGCTCCCGGTGAAAAAGGGGGTGAAACCTAACAAATGGAACTGAACGGCGCAAAGATCCTGTATACCATCCATACGGACATCCCGGTGCTGGGAGATCTCAAGATCACCCAGACCCTCGTGAGCACGTGGATCGTGATGGCGCTGCTGACGGCGCTGGCCTTCTGGCTGGGGCATGACCTGAAACTGGAAAATGTCTCCAAGCGGCAGGCCGCCGCCGAGTTCATCGTAGAACGGCTGGATCAGTTCGTCCGTGACAACATGGGAACTCATTTTGACCGGTATATCCCGCTGGTCGGCGCGATCTTCGCGCTGAGCATCGGGTGCAACCTGATCAGTGTGGTGGGCCTGTGGAGCCCGACGGCTGACCTCAACACCGAGGCCGCATGGGCCATCGTGGTCTTCGTGCTGATCATGTACTACAAGATCAAGACGAACGGCATCCTTGCTTACCTGAAAGGGCTGCTCGACCCCATCTTCCTCATGGCACCCATCAACGTCCTGTCGGAGATCTCGACCCCCGTCAGCATGGCGTTCCGTCACTTTGGCAATATCCTGTCCGGTACGGTCATTTCCACCCTGCTGTACTGGGCGCTGGCAAGCCTGAGCCATGTCGTGTTCGGCTGGCTGCCCGGCTTCCTGAGCCAGCTCCAACTGTTCCAGATCGGCATCCCGGCCTTTACGGGCCTGTATTTCGACTGGTTCGGCGGCTGCATTCAGGCGTTCATCTTCTGTACTCTGACCACCATCTTCATCAAACGTGCTGCCGGTGAGGACTAAATCCGGCATCCCCCAACACAATTTTTCAGGAGGACAACTATTATGACTGACTTTCAACTTCTGGCTCGTGGTATCGCTCTGGCTGGCTGCGGCATCGGCGCAGGTCTTGCTCTGATCGCTGGTATCGGCCCCGGCATCGGCGAAGGCAACGCCGCCGCTGCGGCTTGTGAGGCCGTTGGCCGTCAGCCCGAATGCAAGAGCGACGTCACCAGCACCCTGATCCTCGGCGTCGCACTGTCTGAGACCACCGGTATTTACGGCTTCGTCACCGGTCTGCTGCTGATCTTCCTCGCACCCGGTATGTTCATGAACTATCTGGGCTGAGCGCTCCCCGAAAAAATATAAAAGAAAGGGGAGACGCTTATGCAACTTTATCAGGCACTGATCACGCTGGACGGCTGGACTTTCGTGGCCCAGATCTGCAACCTGATGATCCAGCTCGTGATCTTCAAAAAGCTGCTGCTGAACCCGGTCAAAAAGGTCATTGCCGAGCGCAAGGCCAAAGCCGACAGCCAGATCGCGGACGCCGAAAAGCTCCGCACCGAGGCCGAGGCCATGAAGGCGGAGTATGAGCAGAACCTGCAGAATGCCCGGAATGAGGCCAACCAGATCGTCGCATCGGCCCAGAAGACTGCGGCTGCCCGCAGCGAAGAGCTGCTGGGCGAGGCCCGCGCACAGGCCGCTGCCCTCAAGCAGAAGGCCGAAGCCGACATTGCGCAGGAGCGCAAGAAGGCCGTGAACGAGGCCAAGGACGAGATCGGCGGCATGGCGATGGAGATCGCCTCCAAGGTGGTCGAGCGCGAGATCAAGGAAGCCGACCACAAGGACCTGATCGACGAATTTATCAAAAATGTGGGTGAAGCATCATGACCGAGATCGCAAGGATGTACGGCGGAAGCTTGTACGACCTAGCAGCGGAGGAAGGGCTGGAGACCCGCATTCTGGGCGAGCTGGACGAGGTTTCGGCCATCCTGAAGGGTGACCCGGAGTACCTCCACCTGCTCAGCATCCCCAGCATCCCGAAAAAAGAGCGCTGCGCCCTGCTGGACGAGGCGTTTCGGGGCAAGGTCCACCTCTATGTGCTGAACTTTCTGAAGATCCTGTGCGAAAAGGGCACCCTGCGGGAGCTGCCCGGCTGCGCACGCGCGTTCCGCGTGAAGTACAATCAGGCCCACGGCATCCTCGAAGCCACGGCGACCTCCGCCATCCCCATGACGGCGGAGCAGACCGAACGGCTCCACGAGAAGCTGGAGGCCGTGACCGGCAAGAAGATCGACCTGAAGACCAAGATCGAGCCGGGCGTGCTGGGCGGCATCCGGCTGGACATCGAGGGCACCGAGCTGGACGGCACGGTGCAGAACCGTCTGGCCAGCCTCCGCCGCAGCATCGCAGGGATCACCGTTTAATCCGCCCCAATAATCTGAACAAAGAATTGAGTGGTGAATACAAGACAATGCAACTGAAACCTGAAGAAATCTCCAAGATCATCCGGGCGCAGATCAAGCACTACGAAAACGTGATCGAGCAGAGCGAGGTCGGTACGGTCATCATGGTCGGTGACGGCATCGCCCGCGCCAGCGGTCTGGAAAAGTGCATGGCCGGTGAGCTGCTCCAGTTTGATAACGGCGAATACGGCATGGCCCAGAACCTTGAGGAGAACACCGTCTCCATCGTTCTGCTGGGCTCCGACGTCGGCATCAAAGAGGGCAGCACCGTCAAGCGCACCGGAAAGGTCGTTTCCGTGCCGGTTGGCGACGCCATGATCGGCCGTGTTGTCAACGCACTGGGCCAGCCCATCGACGGCGCAGGCCCCATCGAGACCACCGAGTTCCGCGCCATTGAGAGCAAGGCTCCCGGCATCATCGACCGCCAGCCCGTCAAGGAGCCGCTCCAGACCGGCATCAAGGCCATCGACTCCATGATCCCCATCGGCCGCGGCCAGCGCGAGCTCATCATCGGCGACCGTAAGACCGGTAAGACCGCCATCGCCATCGACGCTATCCTCAACCAGCGCGGCAAGGGCATGGTCTGCATCTATGTCGCCATCGGCCAGAAGGCCTCCACGGTCGCCAACATCCGCGAGACCCTCGCTCAGCACGGTGCGCTCGACTACACCATCATCGTTTCGGCCACCGCTGCCGATTCCGCCCCTATGCAGTACATCGCGCCTATGGCCGGTGCCGCTATTGGCGAGTTCTTTATGTACAACGGCGAGGACGGCAAGCCCGCCAGCGAGACCAACCCCGGCGGCCACGTGCTCGTCATCTACGACGACCTGTCCAAGCAGGCTGTGGCCTACCGTCAGATGTCGCTGACGCTGCATCGTCCGCCCGGACGCGAGGCCTATCCTGGCGACATCTTCTACCTGCACTCTCGTCTGCTCGAGCGTGCCGTCAAGATGTCCAAGAAGAACGGTTACGGCTCCATGACGGCTCTGCCGATCATCGAGACCCAGGACGGCGACGTCTCGGCCTACATTCCGACCAACGTCATTTCCATTACCGATGGTCAGATTTACCTGCAGTCCGAGCTCTTCTTCCAGGGCCAGCGCCCGGCAGTCGACGTGGGTATCTCCGTGTCCCGCGTCGGTGGCGACGCACAGACAAAGGCCATGAAGCAGGTTGCCGGCAATCTTCGTCTTGACCTCGCTTCGTACCAGGAGCTCGCTGGTTTTACCCAGTTTGGTTCCGACCTCGACGAGGCTACGCAAAAGCAGCTTACCCATGGTGCACGTATGACCGAGCTCCTTAAGCAGCCGCGCTACAAGCCGTTTGAGGTTGGCGAGCAGATCGTTACGCTGTTCGCTGGCAACGAGGGCTTCCTGGATGACCTGGAGATCGCCGACGTGCTGCCTTTCCGTGCCGAGCTCATCGAGTACATGGACAATGGCTTTGGCTCGCTGCTCGACAAGGTTCGCGCCAAGAAGATCGATGATGACACCAAGGCTGAGCTCTTGCGCGTCATCGGCGACTTCAAGCAGCAGTTCATGGCCAAGCACCATTCGGATGTTTCTGGATCAGAGGAGAACTAAGCCCCATGGCCAACCTTCGCGACATTAAGAAGCGAATCTCCTCGGTTACCACGACCAAGCAGATCACGCGCACGATGGAGATGGTCTCTACGGCCAAGATCCGTCGTGCCCTCGATCGCTCCAAGCAGGCCGAGCCCTATAAGGAGGCGCTGACCGACGTCATGTTGACGGTCGCCGGCGACGCCTCCTGTTCGGGCACCGATCCCATGCTGCAGAAGCATGAGAGCGTCAAGCATGGCCTGATTGTCGTTATTGCTTCGGACCGCGGCCTTGCCGGCGGTTTCAATACGACGGTGGAGCGCACGGCCGAAAAGCTCGCCGCTTCTTGGGCGAACGACGGCATCGAGTGCGAGATTATCGCGTGCGGGCGCAAACCGGCCACGTATTTCCGTGACCGCGCAAACGTCGTCATGCACTTTGAGGGCAACTCCTCTGAGCCCGATTTCAATCAGGCCCGCATGATCTCCTCTCATATCTGCGATGCGTATCGTGCCGGTGAGCTTGACCGTGTCGAGCTTGTCTACCACCACGCCAAGAACCGCGTGGATCAGGAGCTTCGCGTCGAGCATCTGTTGCCGCTCGACCCCGAGATGATCGCTATGGCCCACGGTCCGCGTAAGAACGAGACCGACGCCCCTAAGCGCATCTCGTCTACGTTCGAGTTCGTGCCCTCTCCCGAGCATGTTCTCGGCAAGCTTGTGCCGTCTTATATCCTGACGGTCATCTACCAGGCCCTGATCGATTCGGCGGCTGCCGAGCAGGGTGCACGCCGCAAGGCCATGCACTCCGCGACGGAAAACGCCACCGCGATCATCTCGACCCTTACCCGCACGTATAGTCGCGTGCGCCAGGCTTCGATCACGACCGAGATTAACGAGATCGTCGGCGGAGCCTCAGCATTGGAGGAACAGTAATGGCTAATAACACCGTAAAGCTTGCGGTCGAGGAAGCCACCAAGAAGACGACTGCCGGTGATGGTCGCATCGTGCGAATCATCGGCCCTGTCGTCGACGTCAAGTTTGACGGCGCGGTGCCCCCGATCTACAACGCGCTCACGGTCGAGGCCGAGACCCCGATCGGTCATCTGAGCACGATCCTCGAGGTCGAGAGCCAGCTTCCGGGCGGCGTCGTCCGCACGGTCGCCATGTCCTCGACCGACGGCCTGCAGCGCGGCCTCATCGCCACCGATACCGGTGAGCCCATGAAGATGCCCGTTGGTCCCAAGACGCTCGGCCGCATTTGGAACGTCATGGGCAAGCCCGTCGACGGCAAGCCCATGCCCGAGGTGGAGGAGTTCTACCCCATCCACCATGCAGCGCCCCGCTTTGACGAGCTCACCACCAAGACCGAGATCTTCGAGACCGGCATCAAGGCCGTCGACCTGCTCGAGCCCTACATCCGTGGCGGCAAGACAGGCCTGTTCGGTGGCGCCGGCGTCGGCAAGACCGTTCTGATTCAGGAGCTCATCAACAACCTCGCCCAGGAGCATGGCGGCACCTCGGTGTTCACCGGCGTCGGCGAGCGTACCCGTGAGGGTACCGACCTGTTCCTCGAGATGAGCGACTCCGGCGTTATCAACAAGACCTGCTTGGTTTACGGCCAGATGAACGAACCGCCGGGAGCGCGTCTGCGCGTCGGCCTCGCTGGTCTGACTGAAGCTGAGTACTTCCGCGATCAGGGCCAGGACGTGCTTCTGTTCGTGGACAATATCTTCCGCTTCACCCAGGCTGGTTCTGAGGTGTCCGCACTTCTCGGCCGTATGCCTTCTGCTGTAGGCTATCAGCCGACGCTGGCTACCGAGATGGGCGACCTTCAGGAGCGCATTACCTCGACCTCGACCGGTTCCATCACTTCGGTGCAGGCCGTTTACGTTCCTGCTGACGACTTGACCGACCCGGCTCCGGACACCACGTTCACGCACCTCGACGCGAAGACGGTTCTTTCCCGTTCCATCGCCGAGCTCGGCATCTACCCGGCTGTCGACCCGCTGGAGTCCACCTCCCGCGCGCTCGACCCGCAGATCGTCGGCGAGGAGCACTACCGCGTGGCTGTCGGCATCCAGGAGCTTCTGCAGAACTACAAGGACCTCCAGGACATCATCGCCATCCTCGGTATGGACGAGCTTTCCGAAGAGCAGAAGCTGGTCGTGAACCGTGCCCGTAAGGCGCAGCAGTTCTTCGGCCAGTGCTTCCACGTGGCCAAGCAGTTCACCGGCCTCGACGGCAAGTACGTCAAGCTCGAGGACACCATCCGTTCGTTCGGTGACATCCTCGACGGCAAGTGCGACGAGATCCCTGAGCAGTTCTTCCGCTTGAAGGGCTCCATCGACGAGGTGTACGCTGCTTACAACGAGTCGAAGGAAAAAGCCGATGCCTAAATTCCGTTGCACGGTGGCTATTCCGACCCGCGAGTTGTTCC
>OHWE01000407.1_pt1 | contig 19826 bp, 15 predicted proteins | sample 1579661 | NCBI WGS metagenome assembly OHWE01 (sample SAMEA3882552, study PRJEB24775) | human gut metagenome | biome: human-associated habitat; feature: intestine environment; material: feces | place: Netherlands | collected 2009/2010 | reverse complement strand
AGCAGCGGAAAAACTGAAATCGTTTCTCCGCGCCCCTATAACCTATACGTGGAAAGAAGGGAAGTTCAATAATTAAGTATAAGGTATAAAATAATAAGGCTTACAGAAGCTAAGCTAATGTAGAGTATCAGAGGGGCAGTGTAGCTTTCCTTATCTCTTATACTTAATTTTCATACTTAATTCTTCATGTTTGATTTTTATTTTACTTTGATTTTGTCGAATCCTTCTCCGTATACTCCGATTACCTGACTTTGTGACACGAAGGCATTCGGGTCTATGTCTTTTATCAGCCGGAAGATAATGGTTGATTCCCGTTTTTTGGCAAGTACAAACAGCATTTTTATTTCCTTGCCGGTATAGAATCCGGAAGCATTTATAACTGTCGCGCCGCGGTGAGGATACACATTGATATGTCTGGCTATCTCCTCATACTTTTCGCTGATGATGAAAAACTGCACGGATTGGCGCGCACTGTTTACTACTTGATCCAGAACGAAACTACAGATGTATAGGGTGACGTAGCCGTATACTACTTTTTCCCAGTCTTTCAGCACGAAGTAGCTGGAAGAGATGATGATAAGGTCACAAAACAGCATGACCCGTCCCAGTGTAATGTCCCTGTATTTGTTAATGATAGCTGCGATAATATCCGTTCCGCCCGTACTTCCGTTCGAAGAGAAAGCAATGCCGATGCCGCCGCCACAGAAAGATGCTCCGATGACACATGCCATGAAAGGCTGGTCGTTCAGTAGGTGAACGCCGTCTGTCAGTTGCTGAATGATTGGCAGAAAGGAAGTCAGGGTAAAAACGGCAAAGATTGTCTTGATGCTGAACTTCCATCCTAAAATACGGATAGCAAGCAATAACAGTAGGAAGTTGATGCCGAAATAAACATATTGTACCGGCAGTCCTGTTGCAAAATATACCAGTGAGGCAATACCTGGTACTCCGCCTGTGGTAATATCGTTGGGAAGCAGGAATACTGTCCACCCGATACCATACATAATCATGCCTAAAGCAATCATTAAATAATCCCGCATTTCACGAAATATGTTCTGCCGGGAAGGAATGTGCATGTTCATTTGTAGTTTGCAGTTAGATTTGCGGCAAAGATAGATATTTTATCAATCTCGAAATATAAGTTATCGGTTATTTGTATTAGTTCGGATGAAATAAATTTGCTTGTGATGATAATTCTTTTGAAATGCCTGAACTTAGCTTCTTAAATGTTAGGTAGCCTGCATTTGGCAGAACTAATGTTTTTTGTACACTATTCTATTTGCATTACTCTAAATCATAATAAAAATCAAAAGAGAAAGTCTTTGTATCAAATGTAATATATAAATAATTTTAAGAATGCATCATCTTTGCAATACAGATATTGTGTTCGAACACAATATCTGAATATCGTTAATCTTATATTTATTTTATGACATTTTAGCTGGATTGTTATATTATTAATTAAAAATTATATTGTTAAACTATGAGAATTCTACACAAAAAACTTTGTCTGTTGATGTTCCTGTTAACAGGCTGTTCTCTCGGCATTTTTGCCCAAAATAGAACAATTACCGGTACGGTTCGAGACGCCGTTGATGTGGTGATTGGTGCTTCTGTCACAGTAAAGGGCAACAGTTCTATCGGTACGATAACTGATATGGATGGCAAGTTCAGGATCTCAGTACCTTCTTCCGCTAGAGATTTGGTGATTAAATTTATCGGATATGATGATGCTGTAATCAGATTGGGTACACCTACTGATTATAAGGTTACGTTGAAAGAGTCTTCCGTGATGTTGGAAGAAGTAGTAGCTATTGGTTATGCCAAGGTGAAGCGTAAAGATTTGACAGGTGCTATTTCATCGGTAGGCGGTAAAGAATTAGCTAATGTACCGGTAACAACCGCGATGCAGGCGTTGCAAGGAAAAGCTGCCGGTGTAAATATCGTAACAGAGAGTGGTGCTCCAGGTGCAGGTGCCAACATTACCATTCGTGGTGGTATGTCATTGACTCAAAGTACTGAACCTCTTTATATTGTAGATGGATTTGAGATGGGAAGTGCTCTTGATAATATTGATATTAATGACATTGAAAGTATTGACGTGCTGAAAGATGCTTCTTCGACAGCTATTTATGGTGCTCGCGGTTCCAATGGTATTATTTTGATTACTACTAAATCTGGTAAGAAAGGTAAGACACAAGTTTCTTACAATACCTATTTTTCTTTCGATAAGTTAGCCAAAAAATTAGATTTAATGTCTAATGTAGAAGATTTTGTGAAATACCAGTATGAGTTTGCTGAGTTGACTGGTATTACTCCTACGTGGAGTGCTTTTTATGATGATGGCATGGCTACGGATGCCACAGGTTTTTATACGGGTGTATATGACCGTATACATGAGCGTTACGCTGATGCATCTTCTATTGACTGGCAGGATGAAGTATTCGGTGGATATGCCATGACGCAGAGCCATAATGTAAATATCTCTACCGGAACGGAAAAGACTCAGGTGATGTTGAGTTATAATTATAATGGACAGGATGGTCTGCTTGCCAATCATTCAGCCAATAAAAGGAATTCGCCTAGATGTCAACGCAATGTTTAATAACAAGAGTGTAGATGGCGGCGGCAGTTATTCTGGTATGAAGTATGTGTTACGTCAACCTATCAGCGGTGGTACTTACTTTACCCGTGACCAAATGTTGACAGAGCAGACCTATGTGGATTTTCGTGGAGCTGAGAGTTCCTATACGGCTTCTAACCCTTTGATACAGAACGAAGCTTCTACTTCCAATAAACGTTCTCGTATGTTTTCTGTAAATGCCGGTTTAGAGTTTGACTTTCTGAAACACTTTACTTACCGCATTGCCGGAAGCTACAGATGGAATAGCAGCAAATCCACTTCATTTTCCGATGAACGCTCTACCGGTTACCTGATGGACCCAGTTAATACGGGTATGACGGGAAGCATAGGAAATAGTGAATCTTATTCTTATCAGATAACGAATACTTTGAACTATAATCAGACTTTTGCAAAGAAGCATAAGGTAAATCTTTTATTGGGTCACGAAGTGAGTTATAGTGAAGATGAAAGCAATTCTATCAGCGTGAAGCAGATGCCCTATCCTAACCATGGAATTGATGATATTTCATTGGGAAATGTAGAAGAAAAGAAATCAGGTCATGGACATAGTGGAATCGTTTCTGCTTTCTTACGCGCTAACTATACATTTGATGAACGTTATTTGCTGACTGCAACTCTTCGTGCCGATGGTTCTTCTAAATTTGCCAAAGGACATCAGTGGGGAGTTTTTCCTTCAGCTTCAGTTGCATGGAGAATTTCTGAGGAAAGTTTCTGGAAAGAGAATCGTATCAATGATGTTGTCAATAGTTTGAAATTGCGTGTTGGTTATGGTACTACAGGTAACAATGGCGTGGGAAGCTTCTCTTACCGCACTAATGTTTCATTGACCTCTTACCCTATGAATAATGTAATGACTAATCCTGCTTATGTATTAGGTACGCAGTTGGGTAACCCGGAATTGAAATGGGAGACACAAGTAGCTACCAATGTTGGCCTTGATGTGTCTTTATTCAATAGCAGAGTAAATTTGACAGCAGAATGGTATAATAATCAAGCGAATGACTTGTTATTGAACTGTGTTGTTCCATCTTCTACAGGTTATTCTACACAATATCAAAATGTAGGTAAGATGCGCAACAGAGGTTGGGAAGTCACGCTGAATACAGTGAATATCCGAACTAAAAATTTCAGTTGGACAAGTGATTTGAATTTGTCTTTTAATAAATCAAAAGTAGTAGCGTTGGAGCAAGGACAGACTGAAAAGACATTCAGTGCAGGTGATTCCCGTTCAGGTATGGTTACCTACTATGCAACAGTTGGCGAAGCTTTAGGTGAAATGTACGGTTATAAATATGAAGGTATTTATACAGCGGAGGATTTCATTGAGGGAAAAGATGGTAAACTGACTTTGCGTGAAGGAATTGTGAAGCCTAAGTCGGGAACTCCTCAACCAGGTGATATTAAGTATGCAGCCGATGATGTAGACGAAGAAGGGAATCCTATATTTACTAAGAAAAATGTGAAAATCGGTAATGGAACTCCAGATTGTATCGGCGGTTTCAATAATACGTTTACTTATAAAGGTTTTGATTTAAGTGTTTTCTTGAAATTTGCCATTGGCCAGGATATCTATAATGCAAATAAACAGAGCTTAACTACTTATTCTATATTTGAGAATATTCCACAGGAATTCAGTAACTATTACCGTGTAGTAGATCCTTCTACCGGAAAACAAGCAACGCTGTCACGTATGCAGGAAATGAACCCCGATGGTTCTGCACGTATTTGGGGATTGACTAAAAATAACAAGGAATGGGGCTTCTATCCTTCTTCTTATTTTGTTGAAGACGGTTCTTACTTGCGGTTGGCTCAGATTACATTGGGGTATACCTTGCCGAAAACGTGGTTGAAGAAAGCGATGATTTCCAATGCCCGTATTTATTTTACCGCTAACAATGTGGCTACACTTACCGGATATTCAGGCTATGACCCTGAGGTGAGAGCTGCTAAGGATAACGTGGTTACTACTCCGGGATATGACAGTTCCGCATATCCCCGTTCAAGAAGTTATGTTGTTGGTCTTAATTTAACGTTTTAATTAGAAAAAGAATATGAATAGCAAAATATTTAAATGGGCTGGTTTGAAAAAGAAACTGGTTATGGTGGCAATACTCAGTTTTTCGTTGGGTATGAGCATGACATCATGCACTGATTGGCTGGAAATGGAGTCTTATACCTCTGACGATGTTGATTATATATTTGAGAATGAGACTAAAGCGGATTTGTTTGTACAAGGGTGTTACAGAGGACTTATACACAAGGAGATGTTTTATAATCTTGGTATGGGTGAAACGGTAGTGCATACAGCAGAGGATGGTTTCAGTAGTAAATACAAGGCATGTAATTATGATTTTGACCCATTGGTTCCTACCACTGTTACAACTATCTTTAAAGAGGGATACCGTATTATTGAATCAACAAATGTCGCTATCAGCCGTTTGAAGAAGATGCCCGAAACTGTGAAGCGAAATCAATTGTTAGGGGAAGCATTGGCCATTCGTGCATTCTGTTACCACAACTTGATACGTATCTATGGAGATGTACCTGCTGTATATGTTCCCCTGGAAGAAATGGATGCAAATGATGAGAACCGTTTTTATCCGAAACGTTCACCTCGTGATGGTATATATGACCAAATTGTTTCGGACTTGCAACAGGCTACAGAATGGTTACCTTGGTACGAGGAGAGCGGTTATACTTCGACCGAGCGTCTTACCAAACAAGGAGCATATGCATTGCTGGCACGTATTGCTCTTTATGCAGGAGGTTATTCATTGCGCTGGGATTTGGAGACAAATGATCCTGCAACTTTGAAAATGGCTCGTCGGGATGATGCTACACGTGTTAAGGAATTATATGAAATAGCGAATGATGCATGCTTTCAAATCAAAGAACATGGAAAGAACTCATTGGTACAGGGAAAAGACGGAATGAGTGGTTTCCAATATCTGTGGTATAATCATTGCCAGCGTAAACTTACGGAGACAGAATCTGAAATGATTTGGCAATTGGCAGAATATGGTGACAAGACCAACTCGGAATTTGGACTTTATCTGCAGCCAGGTTCTTATAATGGAACATATGGTTCACGCAAGACATTACAGTTTGTTCTGCCAACTTATTATCTTTCATTTGATAAAAAGGATACTCGTCGGGATGTAACATGTACTTCATATAGTATCTACCCCAAAGATGGCGGTAAAAAAGGACCATGGATTGATACCGGTACTACTTATTCTTCTATACTATTGGGTAAGTGTCGTATCCAATGGTGTGTGGAACCGCAAGCTGCAAGCCAAAGAAATATCAATATTCCGCTTATACGTTATTAAGATGTACTTTTGATGTATGCTGAAACGGAGAATTACTTGAATAACGGTCCTACTCCCGAGGCTGAAGCTGCCTTGAAGGAAGTACGTACCCGTGCCGGAGTGGGTGAACTGCCTATTCCAACCGATCAGCAAGGTTTTGAAGATGCGCTTGTGCAGGAACGTAAATGGGAGTTTGCCGGAGAATTTACTCTTCGTAGCGATTTAATTCGTATGGGACGTTTGGCTAAGGAGTTGAGACAGGCCAAGCAGGATATGAAAGACTTGTCCGATCGTAAGGGTGCATATGCCAATGTGCCGAAATATAGATTGTATAAATATCAGGAAGACGGTCAAAAGTACGGTGATAAGTTCCTTGCCATAGATTATATTGAACTGACAGATCCTACGGAGATAGCTACAGTAAAAAATATTCCAGAAGACGAAAAGCAGTATAGTGATTATGAAACAGAACTGATTGAAATTGTGAAGAATCATCGTTCTAATGTAACTTCGCAGGATAAATGGTATCCTAGGGCAATGTTTGAAGCTTTCAGCAGTGAATTCAATATGAAAGGACAAGCTGTTGTCGGATTTGCCAAATCTGCTAGAGGTAAGATACAAGTAGGCAAGATTATTTATCAACAGCCTACCGGTTCGGAGGAAAATGGAGGTTCTTATCCTGCTTGGATTGATAAAGGGGATGGTTCTGATGGATTATTTTATGGTTTTAAGGAGAACTTTTCTGAATTATGTCCGTTTGCTGCAAAATCTAGTGGACATCCTTTGATAGATAATCCAAATCTGACTCAATTGCCTGGCTATTGATAGCAAACTTCTCATAGACTGGAGCGTGGTTTTGTGACTGTGGCATTTATAACGCAGTTTGAGACCACGCTTTTTATTAACCTCTAATATTATTGAAAGTATGAAAATGACGAAGACTTTTCTTTTAAGTATGTTGTTGGCTTGTACTGGATGCACTGAAGAAATAAACACAAAAGAAGTATATGTCAAAGGAGATTCCGGAAAGTTTCCCGATTATGGTGAGGTGCTTGCCTTTCCTGGTGCAGAAGGTTTTGGGCGATATGCTACAGGTGGACGTGGTGGAGAAATATATCACGTTACTAATCTTAATGATGATGGTGAAGGTTCTTTTCGAGATGCGGTGAGTAAGTCTGACCGTATTATTGTATTTGATGTGGCTGGTATCATAAACCTGAAGTCGACATTGATTTTCTCAAAAAATCTGACGATAGCCGGACAGACGGCTCCCGGTGATGGTATTGTCTTGTATGGTAATCGTGTATCGTTTACGGATGCAGATAATTTAATATGTCGTCATTTGCGTATTCGTATGGGAATTAAAGGTTCTGATGGCAAGGATGCCGCGGGAGTGGCTGATGGAGAAAATATGATATTTGATCACTTGTCTGTAACGTGGGGACGTGATGAGAATTTTTCTATAAACAGTACTACGGCACGTAACATAACTATACAGAATTCTATTATTGGACAGGGATTACAGAATCATTCTTGTGGTGGATTGATGCAAACCGATCTTGAAAATGGAATCACATTGTTTCGTAACCTTTATATTGATAACAAGACTCGTAATCCGAAAGTTAAGGGGCTGAACCAATTCGTGAATAATGTTGTATATAATTGGGGAAGTGGCGCTGCGTATAACATGAGTGGTGATTCTGAAGGTAGTTCGTTGACTTCAATTGAAAATAACTATTTTATTAAAGGTCCTGTGGTTAACTGGCAGAATGTACGTCAGGAAGATGGCAGCATAAAGGTGGAATTGGTTGATATGTCACCAACTAAGCCGTTTATCGGTGGAAATGAACGTTTTAATACTTATTGTGTTGGAAACTTTTATGATGAAGATAAGAATGGTGTTTTGAATGGGGTAGAAATACTTCCTGCAATCAATTGGGAAGAACTTTGTTCTGGTAATCCGACTTTTCTTGCTACGTGTCCGGAAATATTTCCTACTATTTCTCAGCAATCGGATGCCGAAAAAGCATATGAATGGATTGTGAAATATGTTGGTGCAAGTCTGCCTGTGCGCGATCAGGTGGATGCTTATCTTATCAGCGAACTGACTTCATTGGGAGAAAAAGGGACTATAATCCAAAATGAACAAGATACACAACAGTTTCCTTTAGGTGGTGTAGGTGAAATAGAATCTGGAGTGAGCCTCTTAGATACTGATGGTGACGGTATGCCTGATGAGTTTGAAGACGGATATGGTTTGGATAAGAATAATCCGGACGATGCTTCACAAATGGCAGAAAACGGATATACCAATATTGAGAATTATATATTTACGCTTGATGAAAGATTGGATAAATAATTTTTTTTATGATAAAATTATTGATGAAATACCTGCTATTTGCCGGAGTAATGGCAGTAGTAGTTGGCTGTACCGAAGAAAAAATGGAGGAAGTCTTTATAGAACAACCTAATTCTTTTCATATAAAAGTAGAAGGTGATGAAGCTTTTGCTTTGAATATTCCTTCCGGTGGAAAAATCGGTATTAATGGTAAAGAGGTACAAGTCTTGTCAAAAGGGTTGGTTAGTTTATATGAAGTGCCTGCCGAGGAAAAATATACGGTATACTATCCTTTAAGCGTACAGCTGCAAGAGGAGCGAATGAAGTTTAACATGCCCAAGGACCAGATTTACCGTACTGGCGGAGTTGATGTAGCAGCATGTCCGTATTATGCTGTTGCTGATAATGAAGGATTGGCGGATTTGAAATTGAAACCGGCATTGGGTGCGTTAAAATTGATAATACCTGCCAATCAGGATTTTGCTTCTATATCATCTGTCGTTTTGAAATCAGAATCGGATGATATAATGGCTGGATGTATAGAATTGGATTTGGAAAGTGGTAATATTATCACTAAGGAAAATATGTCTCGTGAAGTCGTTTTAAAAGGAAATATTGATATAACTGAGAATAATGAAGCTATTATTGTTCTACCTCCGCAAACATTTACTGGGAAATTGGATGTGATGCTTGTGGCTCCGAAAGGAGGAGGAACGTATAGCCTTGATTTAACAGGAAAATCTATAGAAGCAGGTAAAGTACTTACTGCAACGCTTGATAATATAGATTGGGAAATGTGGACTTATTATTATGGTACTTCTAATTGTGTGATAGTACCACCGGGACAGCTTTCTGTTACAGTGAATTGTGCTGCCTATTATACTACTAGTCCTGTTTATGCATATGAGAATATCTCTGCAGGAGATAATTATTTACCGTTGTCTGCTGCACAATTGTGGAATGATGTTTCTTCTGATTTTGTAAAGGGAGTAACACTCTCTTCAGATCGTAAATCATTTACTGTAAATCTTGACGGACGACCAGGGAATGCAGTGATAGCTGTTTATGACAAGGATGATCCTAAAACGGAAGATGCTAAGATTTTGTGGTCATTTCATATTTGGGTGACAGAGGTCAAGGAACAGCATTTGGGTATGAACGTAAAGGGAAATAGCTATACTGTACTTGACAGAAATTTAGGAGCGACTTCCGTTATTCCTGGAGAACGTTCCTCTATAGGATTACTTTATCAATGGGGGCGGAAAGATCCGTTTGTAGGTACAGGGGAGTATGGAAAAAATAGTAATGCCAAAATGTACAATGAAGTCGGAGAAGTTGCTTTTGCTACAGTTAAAGGTGGAGAAAGTACAGGCAATGTGAAATATGCCATACAAAATCCAACAAAGTTCATTATGTATTCTCGGAGTAAAAGCAATACAGCTAATCCACCTTATTATTGTGCTTACGATTGGCTATACTATGCTGATTGGGCATTATGGGGGAATCCAGAGGGATATACTTATCCGAAAGCATCCAATCTTACAAAATCTATATATGACCCGAGTCCAGAAGGTTATATGGTAGCTCCTAATGATACATGGATGGGAGCCAGCGATGGTTACGATAAAACTTCAAGTATTTTTGCTGCAGCAGAATGGAGTAAGGGATATGTTATGGTGGATGATAGCGGACAAAACTGGTGGTATCCGATAGGAGGATGGCGTAGTCGCAAGAATGGAAAATTAACTGCAGCAGATACTAATGGTTATTATTGGTGTAGTTCTACTGATAGAGAGAAGGCCGCGAATTCTGTACATCTAACTCTTGGTAAAGATGATGTCAAACTGAATTCGAATAATAGTCGTGCTAATTCTAGTTTGATACGTTGCGTCAAGATACAGAAATAGAAATAAAACTTTCATTCTCTACGCTAATGTGAGATAGCTCTAATAAGAATGAAAGTATTTCATTTGAACAGATAAGATAGGGAGGATTAGCTATTATAAAAAATATGGAGCTATAAAATATTTTGTGTAAATGGAAAATACGGGATTCAAAAATGAGTTCCGTATTTCTTATTTACACAAAACTTTGCATTGTTCGATTTGTTCTTGATAGAATTGACAGACTGTTTTCAATTCAAATTTTTTGTTTTCGTCATTGAGTAGAGTAGTGGTATTATATTCTTTCTGTTCAGAGTTGAACTCTAACATTCGTTGTTGTAACTCTGTTTGTTTATCAAGAATGATTTTCTGAATATACTCTTTATTGGGACAGTTTGGTTTCGGCTTATTTCGTGTGAAGTCCCAATAACGGGGTAGGACAGATATGCCTAAACTTTGGTATTTCTTCTTTCCGTCTTTACAGATGCGGAGCATTAATGGGTATTCACCATTTGCTAAGGTTTTCCACTTATAGCATACTACATTAATCGTTGCGTTCATAAGATTTTGGTTGAACTCTTGGTTGAACTCACTCGGTTAAACCATAGCCAAACCGCCATTGCCTAAAAACAAAAATCAGATAGAAATCTTGCGATAACTACCTGATTCTCATAGGAGCGGAAAACGGGACTCGAACCCGCGACCCTCAGCTTGGGAAGCTGATGCTCTACCAACTGAGCTACTTCCGCAGATGTTTTTCCCTCTATTCTGAAAACATCGGCAAAGGTAATGAAATCTTTTAAAAAAGAAAAAACGAAACCGCTAAAAAATACTCTATTCTTGCCACTGCCGCAGAAATCATGTACATTTGCTTTCATAAAAACTTCAAGCAAACCAATGAGACGAATCATACTTATTACCGGTGGAGCACGTTCGGGCAAAAGTACCTATGCGGAAAAGCTGGCGCTCAGCCTCTCGCCCAACCCCGTCTACCTCGCTACGGCACGTATATGGGATGAAGAATTCCGCAAACGGGTGATACACCACCAGGAAAGGCGCGGACCGGAATGGACAAACATAGAAGAAGATAAAGAGCTGAGCCGCCACTCGCTGTCCGGACGCACCGTACTGATAGACTGCATAACGTTGTGGTGCACCAACTTCTTTTTCGACCTGGATGCCGATACAGACCGTTCCCTTGCCGCAGCCAAAGCCGAATTCGACCGCTTTACGGCACAGGATGCCACATTTATATTTGTCACCAACGAGATAGGTATGGGCGGCACATCCGAAAACGAAATACAACGGAAGTTTACGGATATGCAAGGCTGGATGAACCAGTATGTGGCTTCACGGGCAGATGAAGTGATTTTAATGGTGTCGGGGATTGCAACAAAAATTAAGTGTGAATAAGTACGGAATATAAGAATGAAGTATAAGGTATAAAATTATGAAGACATTTGATATAATAGGACCGGATGAAGCTATACGACCGGCACTGGTTGAGAAAATCAATAACCTGACCAAGCCGAAAGGGTCTTTGGGAATGCTGGAAAGCCTTGCGCTTCAGGTAGGGCTTATCCAGCAAAGCCTGACTCCCATTCTGCAACACCCTCAGAATATCATCTTTGCTGCCGATCATGGTATTGTAGAGGAAGGTGTCAGCCTCTCACCCAAAGAAATTACCTGGCAACAAATCAGTAATTTCCTTCATGGGGGTGCCGGCGTCAATTTCCTGTGCCGCCAGCACGGATTTACATTAAAGATAGTGGATGCGGGAGTAGATTATGACCTGCCTTATGAAAAAGGCATCATCAATATGAAAGTGCGCAAAGGCACACGCAACTATCTGCACGAAGCTGCAATGACCGAAACGGAAATGGAACTTTGCCTGGAACGGGGTGCGGAAGTGGTGCGCCGTTGCCGCGAAGAAGGCAGTAACATACTCAGTTTCGGGGAAATGGGAATAGGCAACACATCCTCTTCTTCCCTATGGATGAGCTGCTTCACCGGCATTCCGCTAAAAGAATGCGTCGGTGCGGGAAGCGGGCTGGACGATGCAGGCATCCGCCATAAGTACGAAGTGTTGAAACAGTCGTTGGACAACTACAAAGGAGACGGTTCGCCGCGTGACATCATCCGCTACTTCGGCGGCTTGGAAATGGTTATGGCAGTAGGCGCCATGCTGCAAGCCGCCGAGCTGAAAATGATTATTCTGGTAGACGGCTTCATCATGACAAACTGTATCCTTGCCGCTGCCAAGCTGTATCCCGAAGTGCTACATTATGCCGTATTCGGACATTGCGGAGATGAATGCGGGCATAAACTTGTGCTTGATTCATTAAATGCCAAACCGTTGCTGCACTTAGGATTAAGACTCGGAGAAGGCACAGGAGCTATCTGTGCATATCCCATTATAGAATCGGCTGTCCGCATGATTAATGAAATGGATAACTTCGCACACGCTTCCATCACCAAATACTTTTGAGAAGCCCCTTAAACGGCATCTTTAAGCAGAGAACCATTTTATAGATAACATATATAACTTTGTTGATAGTACCCATATTTTTATTTTATAGACAATACCTATATATAATGAACATACTGGCTGCATTTATCTTCTTCACCCGACTGCCCTTTTGGAAAATCAGGGAAGTACCCGCCGCATGTTTCAAGCATGTAGTACCCTACTGGCCGCTAACCGGCTGGCTGACGGGCGGCATCATGGCAGGCACTCTTTGGCTGACCGGACAGATACTGCCCGTATCCCTTGCCTGGATTATAGCCATCATCGTCCGCCTGCTTGTTACGGGATGCCTGCACGAAGACGGGTTAGCGGACTTTCTGGACGGGTTCGGCGGCGGCACCACCCGCGAGCGTACGCTTGCCATCATGAAAGATTCCCATATAGGAAGCTACGGAGTTATCGGACTGATATTCTATTTCCTATTGCTGTTACAGATGCGCAATCTGCCTCTGAATTTCCTTTGTATCCTTGTCTTCTGCGGCGACTGCTGGTGCAAGTTCTGCGCATCCCAACTCATTAACTGCCTGCCATACGCCCGAAAAGAAGAAGACAGCAAGGCTAAAGTCGTGTACAACCGCATGAGCCGCCAGGAATTGATATCCGCCTTCATCTGCGGATTGCTTCCTTTCGTCTTACTCCTGCCGGTAAAGATGTGGCCTGCCACCCTCTTCCCGCTGCTCGCATTCGTACTGCTGTGCCGCCTTATGAAACGCCGCCTGCAAGGATATACGGGTGATTGCTGCGGAGCGGCTTTCCTGCTTTGCGAACTGGCATTCTATATAGGCAGCCTTGTATTGGTATATGTCTATGCAGGTTTTGGAATCGATTTCCTTACGGACTTTGTCTCGGTTCCCTTTTATTTTCACTAAACATTTAATCTGAAAAATTATGGAAGTTATACTTATTCGTCACACATCCGTCGATGTACCGCCTGGCGTGTGCTACGGACAAACGGATGTTCCCCTGAAACCGACATTCGAACAGGAAGCGGCCGTTACCCAAGAGAACCTGAAAGCCTTTCTGCCTTTCGACCATGTATATACCAGTCCGCTTACGCGCTGCGTACGCCTTGCCATCTATTGCGGCTATCCGGATGCGGAACGTGACAAACGGATTATGGAAATAAACTTCGGCAGTTGGGAAATGAAACCTTTCGACCGCAACGACGACCCGCGCCTACAGGAGTGGTATGCCGACTATTTGAATGTAGCGGCCACGGGCGGAGAGTCGTTCGCCATGCAGTACCGGCGTGTCAGCGACTTTCTCGATGAGCTGAAAGGAAAGCCCTACCAGCGGGTGGCCGTTTTTGCCCACGGCGGCGTCCTGATTTGCGCACAGATATATGCCGGCATCATCAAACCCGAAGAGGCATTCAGCGCACTGACACCCTATGGCGGTATCGTCAGGATTACCCTTTAGCACTCAGAAGAATGAGGGAATAGCGTACATGCAGGTAGCGGTAGCAACAACAATGATTACCATTATCCATTCCACACTGCGGTTGATACGCACGGCAATCCTCATGTCTTCGGTTGTCAAAGGCCGTTCATTGTCGCCGATATAAGGTTTCCACACTTCCTCGCCAAAATAGTTGTGAGGACCACCGAAGCGGCAGTCCAATATTCCGGCAAGTGCCGCTTCCGGATAGCCGGAATTGGGACTGGCATGCTTGCTGCCGTATTTCCCCACAAAAAGCAGCAACGGGAATCTGCCGGAAACCGCCACCATGAGAAAAGCCGTCAGACGGGCGGGGATATAGTTGGCTACATCGTCCAGACGTGCCGCGAAACAGCCGAATCGACGATAGCGTTCATTCCTATACCCTATCATGGAGTCGAGTGTATTTATCATCTTATAGGCAAGCATCCCCGGCACACCCAGCAACATATACCAGAACAGCGGAGCGATTACGCCGTCGCTCAGGTTCTCTGCCAACGTTTCTAATGCCGCCGTACGTACTTCCTGTGCCGAAAGTCCGGAAGTGTCGCGCCCCACAATACGGGCTACCTGCTTCCTTCCCTCTTCCAACGAACGGTCTACAGCCTTAAACACCCCGCAGACTTCTCGCACCAGCGTAGTACCCGCAAGGCAATAAAAGATGAGCAGCACCTGCAAAGTCAAAAGCAGACCGGGAGAATAATGCGCTGCCCAACGCAGCAGGAACAATGTAAGCAGATAAACGCCTGCCACCAGTACCAACGACATGACAGCCCCTTTCAGAAAACGGGCATTCCCCCTATTCAGACGATGCTCACAGAACGAGATGGCCTTTCCGAAAGCCACCACAGGATGCGGCAGCCAGACAGGATCGCCCAACCAATGGTCGAGCAGCCATGCCGTAAGCAGCGGCAGGTTCAGATTGAAAGCAATGCCTAAAAATATGATTATATCTTCCATAAAATGTTTATCACTCAGGTTCTACTAATTACGCCGGCTCTACCCCGCCATAAATTCCTCTATCGCCGCCACCAGTCTGTCGTTCTCTTCCGGTGTCTGTGTGGCTATGCGGAAAAAGCGCTCGTCCAGCCCCGCAAAGTTGGACGCATCCCGAATGAGTATGCCATGCTCCCCGGCAAGATACTCTTTCAAGGCAGATGCCTTGCCCATGCGAAGCTGCACCAGCATAAAATGCGTCTGCGTATCCCAAACGTCCAATCCGCCTACGGCTTTGAGCGCCTTGCCCAGACGCGCCGTCTCCTGCAGATAAACAGCCACATCCAACGGTTCGGACACATCGTTCTCCAACAGGAAAAGTCCTGCTTCAATGGCAAGCCGGTTGACCGACCACGGCATACGGTTGGTGCGCAGCCGCTCCAGCAAACCGGAGCTGCCCGTTACATATCCAAGCCGCAAACCGGGAATCGCATACCTTTTCGTCATGGAATGCAGCAGCAGTACATTCGGATACTCCGCCGCCTCTACCGGAGAGAAAAGCGGACACAGCGTAAAGAACTCATAAGACTGGTCTATAATAAAACAAACTTGCGGATTATGTTCAATCAATCCGCGCATATATTCTTTATCGGCCACCGTTCCCGTGGGATTGTTGGGGTTGCAGAGCCACAGCATCCGCACATCGTCCGGCAGGCGATACCCGTCCTGCTCTTTCGGCAGTTGATAAAGCGAACTCACCCGGTGTCCGTGCATACGGCAGGCATCCGCATATTCGCTGAAAGTGGGTTGCAGGATAGCTGTATTCGTACCCCGGAAAGTCTGTGCAATAAGGTATATGGCCTCCGTTGCGCCATTCGTTACACAAACAGCTCCGGACGGCAGCTGACAGCGGGAAGCTATACGGGCTTCCAACGTATAGGGTTCGGGTTCGGGGTAATTGCCTATCTCCCCGATACATTCGCAAAGATGAGCTTTCAAACGGGAAAGATTCACTTTGCTGTACACGTTGGAACTGAAATTTGCCGTTATCGGGCGGCTGTATTTATAGGAATCGTCTCCGTGTCCGTCAATCATATTCTATCCGATTTTAATTGTTGTCCGTCAATATCTTGTAAATAAGCGGCAGATTGACATGCTGCCGCACATGGTCGGCGAGTTTGTCGTACTGCTCTTCCTTAAACTGCCGGTAGTTGAACGTTTCCGCCTCTTCCGACAATTTACCGGCAAACGGTTCGAGCAGGAAGTCGATAAACTCCGGATTGTCGAGAATGCCGTGAATGTAAGTCCCCATGCACGTACGGTCTACGATATACCCGTCACATTGCCCGCTTTCCAACCGGTTTAGCGGAGAAGCGGACGCTCCCTCCACCGGTACGGTACTACCCATGTGAATCTCGTAGCCTTTTAGCTGAAAATGGGACGCTGAAGGTTGGTTGTTGAAATTTGAGGGGGAAGAGTTACCTTGCGGAACAGCGGCACGGCAGCTTTCAAGAAGTTGGAAGTTCACCTGCCGCGTCACCTTTTCTCCCGTCATTCGTGTACTTACAGGCAGCAGTCCAAGACCGGGCAACCGTTCTATCTCCCCTTCCACGTGGTCGGGGTCGAGCACTTCCTGCCCCATCAACTGATAGCCGCCGCAGATGCCCAACACAGCAGTTCCCTCACGATGGGCACGGATGACGGCTTGCGCCACTCCGTTGCGGCGCAATTCATAGAGGTCGGCAAGGGTACTCTTGCTACCGGGCAGGATGATGATATCCGCCTTCGCCAGTTCGTCGGTGTTGTTGGTATAGAAAAGATGCACGCGCGGGTCACGTTCCAGCACATTGAAATCCGTGAAGTTGCTGAGGTGGCGCAGCAGAACCACAGCTATATTCACCTTACCCTGCTCCGCCTGCAATGATTTGGTGGCAAGGGCAAGCGAATCCTCTTCCTCGATATAGATATCCTTATAATAAGGAACCACCCCGACCACCGGAATTCCGCAAAGCTCTTCCAGCATTTTGACGCCGGACTCGAAGAGACGTATATCTCCCCGGAACTTATTGATCACAGTTCCTGCGATTCTCTTCCGTTCCTTTTCTTCCAACAGCATAACGGTTCCTGCAATCTGGGCAAAGACACCTCCCCGGTCAATATCTCCCACCAGCAGTACAGGTGCATCCACCAGTTCTGCCATTCCCATATTGACGATATCATCATTTTTCAGATTAATCTCCGCCGGGGAGCCAGCTCCCTCCAGCACAATGATATCTGCCTGTTCTTCCAGGGCATGATACGCCTTCATAATATCCGGCACCAGCTGTTTTTTATATTTGAAATAGTCCCGTGCACTCATGGTAGAGAGTACCTCTCCATTGACGATCACCTGGGAACCAGTATCATTCGTCGGTTTTAATAAAATCGGATTCATGAGAACGGATGGCTCGATTCCTGCCGCCTCCGCCTGCATGACCTGTGCGCGTCCCATCTCCAAACCTTCTCTGGTAATAAAGGAATTCAGCGCCATATTCTGTGACTTAAAGGGTGCCACACGATACCCATCCTGCTTAAATATTCTGCACAGTCCTGCCGCCAGCAGGCTCTTGCCTGCATTTGACATGGTTCCCTGTACCATAATCGATTTTGCCATCCTGTTAACCCTCTCTCTGCTCCAATTCCTGCAATGCCTGCAAAAATGCCCGGTTATCTGCTTCTCCCCGCACTGCGATCCGGTAAAAACCTTCTGTCAGTCCATCATAATTGCCACAGTTGCGTACCATAAATCCGGCACGATACATCCGTGTATCAAATCCCGGTGCTGCCCGGAAAAAAATATAGTTTGCCGCCGAACCGTATACTTTCGCCCCCGCTGCCTCCAGGCCTGCAAGCAGTAGTTTTTTCTGTTCGGTGATCATCTGTCTGCTCACCGCCACAAATTCCTGTTCTCTTGCAGCCGCGATTCCCGCAGCCTGAGCCGGAACCGATACATTCCAGGGCTGGGTCACCTGTTCCATCCGACGGATCAGCTCCGTGTCACTGCAGATACCATACCCGAGCCGCAATCCGGCCATGCCATACATTTTTGTAAATGCCCGCAGCACAAACAGCTTCGGATTCTCTTTTACCCGCGGCAGCAGTGTATGCACACTGCCCTCTTCCAGAAAATCATGAAAACATTCATCCAGCAGCAGACAGGTGTCTGTTTTCTGACAATAGTCTGCCACCTGTTCCAGTACCTCCCGGTCAATCAGTTGTCCGGTGGGATTATTCGGATTGCACAGGCATACCATATCCGTATCCATCGGAATTTCATTCACAAAACGCTTCTGAAGACAGAATGCCTCATCTTCCTTTAAAAGGATCTCACTTATCTGGCATCCCACACTCTCCAGTGCCTGCCGGTACTCATAAAAAGAAGGAATCGGGAGCAGTGCTTTTTGCGGCTTTAATGCCAGCATCAGAGAAAAAATCACATCCGCTGCCCCATTTCCGCAGAAAATCCATTCTGCAGGAACATTTTCTTTTTTTGCAATGGCCGCCTTCAGTTCCTCACACTGTGGATCCGGATAGCAGACCGATGCATCAATAGCATCCTTTGCGGCCTGACGGACGGACTCCGGCATCCCCCGGAAATTAATATTTGCAGAATAATCCACCACTCCCTGATTGCGGTAAATATCTCCACCATGCTTATGCATTGGTCACACCTCTTTCTATTTCATCTGTGTTGTTTTTCTTTTTTACAGAAGCAACAACAGCAGGATTATTTTTATTCCATTGAATACGATCATGCCAAGCGCACTCGCCGCATACAGCAGCCGGTTTGCCCGGGCAATATCCGCAATCTCCACCGGACGGATCGGATCCCCGATGGTTGGTTTCTCATGTTTTTTTCCAAAATACCAGGCATCACCCGCCAGCTGGACCTGCAATGCCCCTGCCATGACAGATTCCGTCTGTGCTGAATTCGGACTGGCATGACACAGCCGGTCACGTTTAAAAATTTTCCAGGCATTTTTTCCATCCAGTTTTACCAGCGGTGCTGCCAGCACCATCAGGATACCTGAAATTCTGGACGGCAGAAAATTCATCACATCATCAAATTTTGCCGCTGCACGTCCAAAATACAAAAACTTGTCATTTTTATATCCTACCATAGAATCCATGGTATTCACAGCCTTATAAAAATAGCCCAGCACCGGACCACCGATGACCATATAAAACATCGGTGCCAGAATGCCATCCGATGTATTCTCTGCCACTGTTTCAACAGCAGCCTTTACCACACCGGTCTCCGTCAGCTCTTTCGTATCTCTGCCCACGATCATGGACACTGCATACCGTCCGGCTTCCAGACCTTCCTGTTCCAGTGCCTCCGCCACTTTCATACTCTCTGTCTTCAGCGATTTCGTCGCCAGAACCGTATAACACATATACACTTCCACTGCGAATCCCAGCCAGAACCAGAGACGATAACAAAGGAACAGAATTCCAAAAGGGATCGCCGTGGAAATCCCGGTCACCAGAATCACCAGCAAAACACCGCCTGCCAGATCAGCTCTTTCACTTCTGCCCCTGCGCAGTCTTTTCTCAAAAAATGAAATCAGATTCCCAACAAAACAGATGGGATGCCACATACCATGCGGATCTCCGATGCACAGATCCAGCACATAACCGGCCACCAGGGCCGCAATCGTTGTATAAATATACATTGTCTATTTTATGCGGGTTCCGATTCCACAGGTCA
>OHWE01000395.1_pt1 | contig 20287 bp, 16 predicted proteins | sample 1579661 | NCBI WGS metagenome assembly OHWE01 (sample SAMEA3882552, study PRJEB24775) | human gut metagenome | biome: human-associated habitat; feature: intestine environment; material: feces | place: Netherlands | collected 2009/2010 | reverse complement strand
CTTTTGGCAATTCATCGAACGAACTAATTGTATATTCGGGATTTTCCGTTGTGCCGAATCCGTATGATGCAAACACGAACGGTATTTCTGCATCTTTTGCTGCAAGCTGATCGCCGATTGTATCGCCGAGATACACGGCCTTATCAATGCTGTTACGCTCCATAACAAGCTTTATATTCTCTCCCTTTGTCAGATTTGTTCTGCCTGACATTTCAAAATCGGAGAAATATTTTTCAAGCTTATGAGCAAACAAAAATGCCTCTATATATCCGCATTGACAATTGCTGATTATGCCGAGGAAATAATTCCTTGAAAGAATTTCAAGTGTACTTTCAAGATTATCATACAAATGACCGCCCGTTTTACGAAGTGACGGAATCTGTTCCGCACAACACTCCTTTACAATTGCGACCGAATTTTCAAGCGTAAGTTCGGGCAACATTATTGACGCAATCTGTTCAACCGTTTTTCCCATATAGCTGTTCATTTCTTCAAGTGTAATTTGCTTTGTTGTTTCTTTATGTTTTTTAAGTATATCGTTCCACACAGGCAAAATCACATCACAAGTGTGCCACAATGTGCCGTCAAGGTCAAATAAAACTGCTTTTTTCATAAATTCATATCTCCAAATTAAATATGTTTAACGGACTCCCGTTGCCAAAAACGATATTAGCACAACGGATTTTGGTTGTCAAGGTATGGTGCTGTAGATATGTTACTTTACCTGTGGGTGTCCGATAAACGCCCTTACTGACTACAAAAAAATTATGTGGTAAAAAACAAGTCCCGTCACACCGCTTGACGGTAAAATAAAAAGCAGTCAACACAAATGTGTCAACTGCTTTTTATGGTGCGAGTGACGGGACTTGAACCCGTACGTCGTGAAACACACGCCCCTCAAACGTGCCTGTCTGCCTATTCCAGCACACTCGCATTTATCCCTCACTATTTTCGTGAGCAGTATTGATTATACGGTAAAACTGAATTTTTGTCAATACTTTTTTAAAAGTTTTTTAATATTTCTTTCCCCTGCATTGAATTGCAACACAGGGGAAAGATTTTAGATTCTAAATAAATCAGTTTTCCTAACTTGTAGCCTTTTTGACCTTCTTTTCAAACTTATCAAGACAGGTATTCCAGTTATCGTATGACGGGTCGTTACGCTTATCTTTGAAGAGCTTTGTATCGTCAAGATACTTTCCGATATAATTCGTCATCTTCACCGCACCGTTATAGTTAAGGTGATCGCCTTTATCCTTTGTATCCTTTTTCCAATCAATCGGGATATCGTCACGGAGAAGATTGGTATCGATATAATCAACACCGAGATCCTTTGAAATTGCTTCCATAGTGTTATGTCGCTGGTAGTTCCAGTTTTTTGTGCTTGGGGTACTTATCAGCACAAGTTTTGTACCGTGCTTTTTACAGAATTTCGCAATTTCGTTGAGATACTTTTTGTTGGTAGAAAGTATCGGTGCAGAAACATCGGAATACTTCATATATTTCTTGATAGCCTTATCTGTCGCAGGCTTAGACTTTTTAGTAAAGTAATAACCTTTGTTTTCCTCGTTCGCAGTATATTCAACTGTAGCCGAAAAATCCTTGAGCTGAAGATTCTTCCAACGGTCATGATATCTGAACACAGGAAAAATCTGCTCTGCCTTATATGTGATTTCATCCTCAAGATAAGATTTTCTGAAAATCGCATTGGTTTCAAGGAACACAATCTTCGGACTTTGATTTTCAAAAGTTTTTTTCAAAAATTCCATTGAGTACACAAGCTTTTGAGCCGGAGAAGAAACATCATACGAGGTAATTCCGTAGTCCCTCCAGATATTGAGCGGAATGAACGAATGATACACCTCGCTGTCACCGATAAATACAGTGTCAATACTGTCTTTAGGTTCACTGAAAATACCGTTTGCTCTCGGATAATGAATGCCCGATGCCTTGTCATTTGACTTTGGCTGAAATATGAGTGAGGACACCTGAAGTAATCCGAGAAGTATTGCAACAAACAGGACACAGCTGACAATTCTCTTAATTATTTTCTTCATAATCAGACCTCCTTAGAAGTTCGCATAAATCGGATCAACAGGAACATAGCCCTTGCCGTAAGCACCGAAGATTATGATGAACATAATAAGAGCGTAAACAGCCGCCCATCTTATAACAACATTTCTCTTTGCAATTGCGCCACGCACACATATTCCCTTTTCATTGAGAACGCTGATTACAAAAATAAGAGCAAGCGCAATAAGCACAATCATAACATCATGCATATCAATTTTAAGCTTTTTCATAAGCTCATAGTTAAGGCTTGAAAAGCTGAAATCGGTCACCATTTTTCCAAACATTGAAAGACCTGTTGTAAGTCTTTCTGCTCTGAAAAACATTTCGCCGATAACAACAAGTATGCATGTACGAACTATCTGAAACACTTTGTACGCAAAGCATTCGGAATTGATGTGAAGCTTTTTATTGAATGCGGTAACCGCAGGGGCAATGATGTTACCCGACAGAATAAGCACAAAGTGGTACATACCGAAGAATATGTAACCCCACGCAGAACCGTGCCACAGTCCGTTGCAGAACCATACACAGAACAACGCTATGCTTCCCGCAAGCAACGGACCAAAGTGGTTGCCGAGCTTTTTGCGTGCGGAAGATGTAAGATTTTTCATCGGCTTTGACATGGTGACGGGATAGAAGATATAATCCTTGAACCATGTGCCGAGTGTAATATGCCACCTTTTCCAAAATTCTGAAATTGATTTTGAGAAGAAAGGTCTTTGAAAGTTTTCGGGCATTGTAACGCCGAAAATCTGAGCAACACCCATTACGGCATCCATTGTACCGGAGAAATCGCAATAGAGCTGAATTGTATAGGCAATTGCTCCGAGAGCAATTATTCCGCCCTGATAGTCATCGTAATGGCTGAAAATCTGCTTAATCATAGGATTAAGTCTGTCGGCGATTACGAGTTTTTTCATAAGACCGAAAAGAATACGGACTGCACCGAGTTTTAAGTTTTCAAACTCAATTTGCTTTACATTCCACAGCTGATTGGCTGTCTGACCGTAACGGCAGATAGGACCTTCTACAATCTGCGGAAAGAAAGACATAAACAACGCAAGTCTTAATATGTTGTCATCGGCTTTAATAAGTCCTCTGTAAACATCAAAGAGGTACGATACAGCCTGCAAAGTAAAGAATGAAATACCAATCGGCATTATATAACTCGGAATATCAAACTGAATCGGAATATTCAAAAGCAATAACAGCGAATTTACATTTGTTGTAAAAAACGGTGAATATTTGATTACAAGCAGACCGCCTATCATAAGTACGGCGGCAAACAACAGAACTCTGCGACTGCGGTGGAGATATACCTTTTTAAGAGCCTTTTTCTCCTCCTTAGGCACAGCCTTTAGCGCCGCACTTTTTTGCGTTTGAATCCTGTCAAGCCACAAGCCGAAATAATGGACGCCCATTATTATCAGGCATAAATAGGCAATCAACTGACCGCTTATCAGCCAAAAGAAAGCAAAACTTGCAATAAGCAGAAAATACTTTCTTGCTTTTTGCGGAATGACGGCATACACAACAACTGAAACAGGCAGAAAAATGACAAGAAACGCTACCGAAAAATATGAGGTCAGCGTATCAAGGCTGCCCGCCATCAGTAATGATGGAAGATCCATCTTATTCCTCCTCTTGGAGTCTTTCAATCATACTCCACATTGCCTTTACTGAATTAAAGTTTGCAGGAACAACTTCCACTGCAGGAACTGTCACATCAAAAGCGTCCTCAATCTCAGCAATAAGAGAAATGATTGAAAGAGAGTCAAGATAGTGACCGTCAATAAGGTTTTCGCAGCCTTCGTAATCTACATCCGGTTTAATGTCCTCTAAAATCTCAATAAGTTCATCCATTTTAATTCGTTTCCTTTCTGTAATTGGGTTTGTTTAAATTAAATGTTTCAAAGGAATCACGGACACAAAGATATGTTCCGTCCTCCTTTTTTATGTAAACCGAGGGAATGTCACGACTTAAAAACAAAGAAATTCCCTCTGTCATACAATAAGCGCCTGTATTTTCAAAACAAATTACATCACCGATTTCAATATCAGGCAAAGAAATCTGTTTTGCGATTATATCATTCATTGAACAAAGTGAACCGCAGATATTCCATGATTCGGTACACGGCTCGGTTTCTTTTCTGCAAACCGAAAGGTACGGCTGTTTCATTGCCATATGCTGACCGTAGTACACAATATGGTTCATTCCGCCGTCAACAAGGAGGTAGTTCTCCCCTTTGTTGCACTTTTTATCAACGATATGCGTGTAGTATTTACCGCAGATTGCGGCAATGCTTCGTCCGAGTTCAAGCGTGATTTTCGGCTTTGAAGTCATCTCATTCAAAAGCTGTGCAAATCCGCCGATAAGCTCGTCTTCATTTATGGTATCTTCCTTGAAATAGGTTGCAGGGAATCCTGTGCCGTATTCAAGCTCTTCTGCGGAATAATCATATTTCTCTTTGAGAAGAATAAGAAGATTGTCAAGTTTGTCAATTTCTCTCTTGAGTTTTTTAAGAGAGGTTTTCTGTGTTCCTGAAAAGAACTGAATACCGAGTATGTCGAGATATTCAAATTCGTTTCTTTTTGAAATAATTTCTTCGATTTCTTCGGAATTAATTCCGAACTGACTTCCGTTTGTAAGTCTTAAAAGCAAAGAAATTTTCTTTTTATATTTTTCGGATAATTCTCTGAAAAGATTAAACTGTGTAAGTGACTCTACGGTGAATATTCTGTCGCATTTTCCGTTTGCAACCATATTTTCCATAACTTCGGGAGTTTTGTACACACCCGAAATCACCATCATTTTATCAGGAATATCAAGTAAATCGCAGATTTCAGCCTCACCCGGTGAGCAGATTTCAAAGCGGTCAACATCATTTTCAAGTTCTGCCGTAATAAATGTGTTCGCCTTGATTGCATAGCAGATTGCAACATCTTCGGGAAGCATTTTTCTGAGATATGCTACTCTGTCTTTAAGAGTTTTTACATCAAAAACATAGAATGCAGTTTTGTTCTGCTTTAAAATTTCGTTCATTTTCTTCTGCCCCCTGCAATTTCAGCAAGCTTTTTACGGTCAATTTTGCCGTTCTTTGTCAGCGGCATTTCATCAACCCTGCGGATAACGCCCGGAACCATAAACGCAGGCAAATCCCTTGACATTGATGCGGCAAGCTCGTCCTTTTCAATTGAGCCTACGAAAAAGCCCTTGAGCCTTGATTTTTTCTCATCAAAAATACAACAGCATTGCTCAACACCGTCAACAGCCGACATCTCACGCTCGATTTCCTCAAGCTCTATGCGATGTCCCATATATTTAATCTGGAAATCCTTTCTTCCGCTGAAAACAAGTTCACCATTTTCGTTGTATCTTGCTAGGTCGCCTGTCCTGTAAATTAATTCGGGATAGTACGGATTAAGCGGATTCTGAACAAAAGCCTTTGCATTCTGTTCGGGATTTGAGTAGTAACCGAGTGCAAGAGCAGTGCCTCTCACGCAGATTTCACCGACTTTGCCAACCTCTGAAATTCTGTTATTATTCTCATCAAGAAGAATAACATCTTCATTGGGGAACGGTTTGCCTATCGGAATACCGTCTGCATAGTCGCAATTGTTGTCGAGAATATGGTATGTGCAGTTACAGGTGATTTCCGTCGGTCCGTAAAGGTTGACATACTTTGCATTTGGAAGATGTGAACGGAAATTTTTAAGCGCCTTGAGCGGCATAACCTCACCGCTGAAAAGAATCTTATTAACGGTTTCGGGAGTTCTGTAGTCAAGCGCATGGAATGTGCTGATAAGGCAGAGAGCCGAAACAGCCCATATCATAACAGTAATCCTGCGGTCACATATGAAATCAATGAGTTCGGCAGGAGCGGAGAACATTCTCCTCGGCACAACAACAAGAGTTGCGCCTGTTTTAACAGCCGAATAGATATCCTTGACGGACACATCAAAATCAAACGGTGCTTGATTTGCTATTACATCGTTATTATCAATGCCGAATATTTCGGTAAAATGGTCAATAAAGTCAATTACACTTCTGTGACACACAACAATTCCCTTTGGAGTGCCTGTTGAACCGGAAGTGAAATTAATATAAAGCGGATCTGTGTCAATTTTATGGCTGCGGATTTCGCCAAGCTTTGCATAATCAGGCTCTGATTTTGCCAAATCTTCAAAGGTCACAATTTTTCTTTCAGAGAAATATTCTTTCGCTGTTTCAAGCAAGCTTTCAGAAGTTACAATCACCTTTGGATTGAGTACGGAAACTGTGGTCTGAAGTCTGTTCTGCGGAAGCTCCGTGTTGAGAACAGAATAAAATCCGCCTGCATACACGGCTGCAAAAAATGCCGCTACCGCATCGGCGCATTTTTCCATATATATGCCTACTGCATCTCCCGATGCGATAAGTTCAGAAAGGGCGGTTCCGACAGATGAGCTGAGTTTTACAAGCTCGGAATATGAATAGGAAACCTTTTCGTCAGTTACCGCACATTTTTCGGGAAAGTATTCGGCTGAGTTTTCAAGATAAGCCAGCACACTGCTGTTCATAGCTGCACCTCATTATATATCTGTATATTAATTATCAAATTATAAATTCGTTGACCAAATATTATATATTGCAAACGCACCAATATAATACCACAAAATTCGTCAAAAAGTATCACAAAAATGTCACAAGTAAGCGATTATTTGTATTTTCAGCAATTTGCACAAATAATCAGTCAATAATCGGCAGTTTTACTTCAAATACGGCACCGTCAAGGTAGTTATACGCTGTTACGCTGCCCTTGTGAAGATGTATAATCTCATTTGCAAGCGACAAACCGATGCCCGTTCCGCCGTCACTGCCTTTGTAGAATCTGTCGAAGATATGTTCAATATCATCACGGTTTATACCGTTACCGTCATCCTTGAATCGGATATAAACATATTTCTGATTGGTTTCGCAGGCAACAGTAATTTTCTTTTTTGAATATTTCAGACCGTTTATTATGATATTTCGGAATGCCCTTGCCATTTGATCTTCATCACATTTTACATAGATTTCTTCATCGGGAAATTCAGGCACAATGCTTATGCCGTTCATCTGCTGAACAGCATCAAGTGACCGAAAACAATCGTAAAGAACCTCTTTTATGTCAAGCTTTACAAGGTCAAGTTTAAAATGTCGTGAATCAATTTTTGAAATTGAAAGAATTTCCTCAACAAGACCTGTCATTCTCTCGGTTTCCTGCATAATTATGCCTGCGGCATTTTGCGGATCTACAACATCCATTTCAATGCCCTCGGCATAGCCTTGAATTGCCATGAGAGGGGTTTTGAGTTCATGAGAAAAATTCTGAAAGAATCTGCGCTGAGTTTTCTGTGACTCCTCGATTTTAACACCGAGTCTGTAACCGATTATACTCATCACAACAATTGCGCAAAGAAAAATTGCTGAAATAAGCCAGTTGAGCGAACGGGTATATTTTACGATATGGTCGATATTTATGTACATTAAATACACAGGCGAATCGTTTTCATCGGATTCTGCATCGTCCCAATAATCATAATTCTGCGGTTCTTCATAAACGGTAAATACATAATAGCCGTTATCTGTTTGAAGTGTATATATTTGTTCTTCGGATATATTGTGATTCTTAACCCATTCGGTGAGTTCGTATGTACTTTTTAATGAAGTTGAATTTGAGCCGACAAGGCTGTTGCCCTCGGAGGTATTTTTGTCATTAAGAGCGTCTGTTACATCAATATAGTAAATATCCGAGGTGAAATACGAATCCTGATAACCGCTTTCAAACTTTTTTTGAAGAGTCGATTCTTCAGTTAATTCTTCATTAGAATCTTCTTCATAATAATCCGAAAAATCATCTTCGCTCTCGTCGTTGCTGTTAGAAATATAATGCTGATAATCAATTTCGTATTCAAGAGCGTCTTCTGCCTCACTTACGAAGTGGAACGGCAAAACTATATTTAAAATTCCTGCAAATGCGAAAAAAAGTAAAATCATTGACGACCATACAATAATCAAAATACGGAATTTTATGTGTTTCACTTTTTATCCTCCGCAATGCTTATTCTGTAACCAAAGCCCCATATCGTGCCTATGCTGACATTACTGCCTGCAAGGCTTAACTTTCTGCGTATTCTTCGCAAGGTTTCATCTGTTACACGGGTTTCAACTTCGGTATCAAATCCCCACACACCTTCAAGAATTTCTTCTCTTGAAAATGCCTTTTTGGGTTCTTTTAACATATATGTAAGCATTTTAAGTTCTGTTTTGCTCAAAGAAACAGGCTTGCCTTTGCAATAAAGGCAGTTTTCCTGCGCCGAAAATCTAAGATTGCCGATTTTAATATCAGAAAGCTCCTGACCTGTCACCTTTTTGGTGTTCATATCCATTCTTCTTAAAAGGGATTTTACTCTCATTCTCTAATTACAGCTTTTTAATACTTAAAATAGTTTATAATTAAGGTTTGTCCTTCATCGGCCATTCCACAATAAAGCGGCATCCTCCGCAATAGGTGTCATCCAGATAAATCCGGCCTCCCACCAACTCCATTATCTCATTGGCTATGGCAAGCCCCAATCCGGACCCTTTGGTAAACGTGTCCACTTTATAAAAACGTTCGAAAATACGGTCCGATTCGTCCGGCCTGATGCCTATACCGGTATCCTCTATCACGAAGCGCAATACATGTCGGGACTTATCTTCCTCGCAGGAAACGCGTATATGACCTTCTTCCGTAAACTTCACCGCATTATCCAACAAAGACACCAGCACCATTTTCAGCCATTGCCGGGCTGCATAAAAGGCCATAATGCCGGAAGCAGGCACATATTCCAATTCAACTCCCGGCTTCAGTTCCGGACGGAAGCCCTCAATACATTCCTTGCAACACGCATCCACTTCTATCTCCTCCCGCGGCATCTCCCACACTCGCGAATCCATATCCGCAATATTGAGTATGTTCTCCATCAGACTCAACAGATATGTATTGTTGCCCTCCACTTGTTCAACATACTCGCGTTTCTCCACATCATCCAGCTTCTCTTGAGCCAGCAAGGTAGAAAAGCCGACGATGGAATTCAACGGAGTACGGATTTCATGGGTGATATGCTGTATAAAGGAACTTTTGACCTGGCTCATTTTTTCCACCGCCCTGCGTGCAGCTTCCAACTTGCGGTTCATGGAGAGGGTGCGGATATACAGATAAGTAATGAGCAGCAAAAGCAACAATACCAGTCCGCCAACGGCCAAGGCTATCATCAGTCTTTCCTTGTTCAATCTGGCACTCAGTTCCAGTTTCTCCATCTTCAACCGGTCCACCTCAAACTGTGCCGTATATTTGCTTAGCTTGTCATCCATTTCTGCCGTACGCACGGAGTCACTCACGGCGGCATATCTGGCATAACTGCGGCAAGCCGCACGATAATCGCCCAACTGTTCCTGCAGTTCTCCTTTCATATAATGGTTATAAGGATAGCAAAGCCCCAGTGAATGCTGATAATCCATGAGTGAATCCACGTAAGCAATGTTACCTTTCAAATCACCGAGGATACGGCAACACATTATCTTATAGCCAAACCATGCTTCGGGCGTCGAGCTCTCCGGATGTTGACGGTAAAAGCGGTCGGTCTCCTCAATATAAGGCTCAGCAGCCTTTCTACCTTCATTGGCCAATAAGCCTATAACCCTGAATTCACAGAAACGCAAGTGCAGGGAAGAGTCTATGCTGACTTGTTTACGGTTCAGTTTGTCCTCCAGTTGCGACAATTTACTCAGATACTCGCCGGCTTCCGCATACTCACTGCGTGAAAGATAAGTCTGGATAATATTAAGCAACACCACGTATGCGTCACGATAATAGCTGCCCTCCTCGAAAAGTTTCAGTGCATTGTTGTAATTCTCTATACACAGTTTTACGTTGTTTCCAAAGACCCGATGGTTATACCCGATGCACATTTCGCCACATGCCAATCCGTATTTATCCCGGGCTTGCTCGGCATCCTGATGGAGCCTGACGGTTTCAGCCATCGCCTCCTCCTGCATACCTTTCTCCGTCATGCGCTGAATGTACTGCCGCCACGCCATATACCGGTCTCGTGTCCGTTGGTATTTCCGGCACCAGTCCATATATTCATAGGTTGCGGCTTTCAAGTGGTCAATGTCCCCCAACTGATAATAATGAGAAATCAAGTTGTTATGGGCATCACTAATCTGTACCGTATCGTTCAGTTCGCGGGCAAGTTTTATCCACCGGGCATTGATGGAAGGCAGTCGGTCTTGTCCCAACACTTTCTGCGCACTATCTGCCAGAGCTTTCATCTCTCCATAAGGGTCTTCGGCATGCAGGATTGAGGGGCATAAACCTAACACCAGCACAACAAGAAGCCATTTTATATTACGCTTTACCATGTTCGGACATTAAAAGGAGTCGGACGCGAATTTAACGCTTTTATTTAATGTAAATTAGCAGTCATCCTAAAGTATAACAAATCTTAACCTTACCTATCTGATGCGATTTTTCCAGCAGGTTCGTTTTATTCTACCCCGGTTTGCATTATCTTTGCAAATCCTAAATCACATAAGTGACTTTTATATGGCAGAAAATACATCGATTATCATAAAGGGAGCCCGTGTCAATAACCTCAAGAATATTGACGTAGAGATTCCCCGTAACAAACTCGTAGTCATCACCGGACTGTCCGGTTCCGGAAAATCCTCACTTGCTTTCGATACATTATATGCCGAGGGGCAGCGCCGCTACGTGGAGAGCTTGAGCAGTTATGCCCGCCAGTTTCTGGGACGTATGAGCAAGCCTGAATGCGATTTCATCAAAGGGATTCCACCTGCCATTGCCATTGAGCAGAAAGTAAGCAGCCGTAACCCACGGTCCACCGTAGGTACCTCCACCGAAATATACGAATATCTGCGGTTGCTCTATGCACGCGTGGGGAAAACCTTCAGCCCGGTCAGCGGACAGGAAGTGAAGAAACACTCGGCAGAAGACATCGTGAAGTGCATGCTGGAGCATCCGGAAGGGACCAGGTATACCGTGCTCGCTCCGATATTACTGCGCGAAGACCGCACGCTGCAACAACAACTGGAGATAGACATGAAGCAAGGTTTCACCCGTCTGGAAGTGAACGGTGAAATGATGCGCATCGACGAATACAAGCCAAAAACCGGAGACACCGTTTTTCTGTTGATTGACCGTATGACAGCCTCTTCAGAAAAAGATTCCGTCAGCCGCCTCACCGACTCGGCCGAAACAGCCATGTACGAAGGAGACGGCGCCTGCCTGCTGCGTTTCTACCAGCCCGACGGGAGTACCTGCCTCTATCGTTTCAGTACCAAGTTCGAGGCAGACGGCATCACCTTCGAAGAACCGAACGACCAGATGTTCTCCTTCAACTCTCCCATCGGCGCATGCCCCGTATGCGAGGGATTCGGACGGGTCATCGGCATCGACGAGCATCTCGTGATACCCGACCGTTCCTTGTCCGTCTATGACGGAGCCGTCGTATGCTGGCGGGGCGAAAAGATGGGCGAATGGAGGGATATGGTGATACACGGAGCCGAGAAAGCCGGCTTCCCCATCTTCACTCCCTATTATGAACTGACCGACGAGCAACGCCGGATGCTGTGGGAAGGGACACCCTACTTCGAGGGCATCAACGCCTTCTTCAAGATGGTGCAGGAAAACCAGTACAAGATACAATACCGTGTGATGCTGGCACGCTACCGCGGAAAGACGCTCTGCCCCAAATGCCACGGCACCCGCCTGAAGCCCGAAGCAAGCTATGTACGTGTAGGAGGACACAGCATCTCCGAACTGGTGGACTTGCCCATCACTGAGTTGAAGCTCTTCTTCGACAACCTGCAGCTGGACCCGCATGACGCCGACATAGCCCGCCGCATCCTGACAGAAATCAACAGCCGCATCCAATTCCTATTGGATGTCGGTTTGGGATACCTCACGCTGAACCGCCTCAGCAACTCGCTCTCCGGCGGTGAAAGCCAGCGAATCAACCTTGCCACTTCATTGGGCAGCAGCCTGGTGGGCAGTCTGTATATTCTTGACGAACCGAGCATCGGCCTGCATAGCCGCGATACGGACAAACTGATACACGTGCTCCGCCAGTTGCAACAGTTGGGCAATACGGTAGTGGTAGTGGAACACGACGAAGAGATTATCCGCGCTGCCGACTATATCATCGACATCGGTCCCCGGGCAGGCCGCCTGGGAGGGGAGGTCGTCTACCAAGGAGATATGAAAGACCTTCAGAAAGACAGTGACAGCTATACCGTGCGCTATCTGCTGGGCGAAGAAACCATCCCCCTGCCGGAACACCGCCGCCCGTGGAACAACTACATAGAAATAAAAGGCGCGCGCGAAAACAACCTGAAGGGTGTAGAGGCACGGTTCCCGCTGAATGTAATGACCGTAGTCACCGGTGTCAGCGGTTCGGGCAAGAGTACGCTGGTACGCGACATCTTCTACCGCGCCTTGAAACGGGAGTTGGACGAATGCAACGAACGTCCGGGCGAGTTCACTTCCATTGGAGGAGACTTGCAGAACCTGCGCAATGTAGAGTTTGTTGACCAGAATCCTATCGGGAAGTCATCGAGAAGTAACCCCGTGACCTACATCAAGGCCTACGATGAAATCCGTAAACTATGGGCAGACCAACCGCTTGCCAAGCAGATGGGATACAGTGCCGGATACTTCAGCTTCAACAGCGAAGGCGGCCGTTGCGAGGAATGCAAGGGTGAAGGCACCATCACGGTGGAGATGCAATTCATGGCAGACCTTGTACTGGAATGCGAATCCTGCCACGGCAAACGCTTCAAGGCGGACACGCTGGAAGTGAAGTTCCACGACATGAATATCTACGACGTATTGGAGATGACCGTAAACCAAGCCATCGAATTCTTTACGCAACACGGACAGAAAAAGATTGTGAAGAAGCTGCAACCCTTGCAGGATGTAGGTTTGGGATATATCAAACTGGGGCAAGCCTCCTCCACCCTCTCCGGTGGAGAGAACCAGCGCGTGAAACTCGCCTTCTACCTCAGCCAGGAGAAAGCAGACCCGACCATGTTCATCTTCGATGAACCGACCACCGGACTACACTTCCATGACATCAAGAAACTGCTCGAAGCCTTCGATGCCCTAATACGCCGCGGGCACAGCATTGTCATCATCGAACATAATCTGGATGTGGTGAAGTGTGCGGACCATGTGATAGACCTGGGGCCCGAAGGAGGGGACAAAGGAGGAAACATCGTAGCTACCGGTACACCGGAGGAAGTGGCGAAGTGTGCGGCAAGTTATACGGGACAATTCTTGCAAGAGAAATTACACCCCTCGCTTCCTTAAATAGAACACAGAGGCACGGAGACACAGAGATATTAAATTCAAGGAAAAAGAATAAAACTCTATGCCTCCGTGTCTTTGTGCTTAATCTTACCGGATGCTACTACTCCAATTTAAAAGTAACCGGAAAAGTAAATTCCACCTTCACGGCTTTACCCTGCTGCATCCCCGGTTTCCATTGTGGCATCAATTCTACAATCCGTAATGCTTCCTCATCCAGGGCAGGATACCTGCTGCGCATAATAACGGGGTCCGTCACACGACCATTCTCGTCAATCACCACGCTGACAGCAACTCTTCCTTGAATGCCATTCTTACGGACTTCTTCCGGATAACGGATATTCTTTTGAATAAAATCCATTAAGGCTTTCATACCTCCCGGAAACTCGGGCATCACTTCCACTACTTTATAGACCGGTTCTTCCATTGGCTCTTCCGTTATCAATTGTGGGCTTCCGCCCTTCCCTGCATCCGAAATATAAGGGGGAAGAGATGTCTTTTCCGCCGTTCTCCATTCTTCCTCATTGTCCGTCAATCTGAACTCAGCCATCATCAAGACAGGTTTCCTCTTGATGGTTATCTCATAAAAGTAACGGTAGCGTCCCGGCTTGTTGGGATGCACATCCGGATAAAGAGAGGCTTTCATAACCCTTTCCTCCCCATCCCGCAGCACATAGGCGATGTCCCAAAAGGCAGCGTTTATCGGCAATTCCCGCCAGGTACCTTTTTCGTCTTCGAACGTCAGGTAGTAATGCTCGCCGCAGGTCAAATCTCCGCCACTGTGATTGCTGAGGATGAATGTCGCATGAGGCGCTTTCGTTGAAAAGACTGGATATTCGGGACGGATATGGATGCCACGAATATGATTCCTGCCTACTCTCTCGTTGATGACGGGGACTTCTACACCATGAAAACAGAAAACGGGGGAGTCCATTATCTCCTCCCGGAACTCTTTCCGTTTTTCAGGAGTATTCACAATCAAATCTATATCTATGCAATGCATCCCCACCCCATATCCGGTCACATTCCTCCGGATGTGTGTGTAGGTTGTGTTTTCCAACCGCTTTCTCAGTTCATCGTGAATGGCAAGCAATTGTTTTTGCAAGCAGTCACCGTCATCCACGAGCCCTATCTTGAGGCTATCGCTCACTGATTTTTCCTGCAACCGTCGGTCTAACCCTACCGTATCTACAGAATCTTCAGGCATTTCTACGCGTTCCGTCTTATTCATCTTGCAGGATGAAAGGCAACAAAGCAATAGGAGAAAACAAACTCTGTTCATAGCATTTTGTATTTCAAGTCCATAGCATCAAATATACTCATTTTCGCAATCATAATCAAAAATAGAACCCCTAATCTCATAAGACTATATTAGGAATACATGTAATAACGGTATGAGAATAGAAAAGATTACGGCTAAAAGACACTGCATCGCCACTGCAAAGTCACTGCATTCCTTTTGCAGTGCTGCTGCACGCCCATTGCAGTACGACTGCAACCGTATTGCAGAGCTACTGCAAGCCTCATGCAGTGACACTGCAAAAAGCGTGCAGAACTTTGCAGTAGGAAAGAACTGATAACTAAGATAATAGCGCCAATGAAAGAAGTATGCAGTACAATTGAAATGGAAACGAAATGGGCGTGACAGATAAGTGTAACGATTCTTATCTATCACGCCTATCTATCACGCGGTAAGGTATTTGTAATCAATAGAATATACCCCTCCGCGTGATAGCATGACAGATGTTTTGCAAAAACAAACTCTGTGGTAGTAGCAAAATGAGATTAGAAATAGAATCCGAAACCTACTTTCAGACCAAATTTAGAACGGTCGTCGTTAATGTTCCAATAAGCAGCAGGCTCAATGGTTACCGTACGCGTCAGGAAGAACGCATAACCGGCTTCCAGACCGAAAGAGAACTTGGTATCATCCAAATCGTGTCCCCAATCCCAACGGTCCACATTGACATCGGCACCCAGATACACGCCAATCTTGTCGAAATAATAACGTCCGCCTACACCCAGCGTATAGACATCGAGGTCAGATCCTCCGGTATTCCAAGCAGCTCCGGCATGCACCAGCAAGGCGATGTTGTCGAGTAGAAAAGCACCTCCCTTGGCTTCAAGGCCAAAACTTGTCTTGTCGGTTCCCGTGTCATGAGAAAATTCCAAACCGGTGATGGACGGGTTCAAAATCCACTTACCTTTTTCAAACTGTGCCTGAGCTGCCACTGTGACAACAAGCAAGCAAACGAATAATGCCAGTTTTTTCATCTTGTTCTGTTTTTTGAGTGAATAATCAATGTTGTTTATTGTCTTCTTCGAATCGCTTGCGTTGCAGCGCCTCCTTCTTGCGAAGCACCAGCCACAGCACAAATACAATGAGGTACGAAGCAGCTACGGTGACATACTTCTCAGTATCGCTGATTTCCGTATTGCGGGGAAGGAAATAAGCGGCAGTAGCAGAAACGTAAATAAGCAGGGCCAACGTGAGCCCGGTAGATTTCTTGATTTTCTTCATTACCAAAGTTTTTTAGTCGTCTTAAAATACCAAATATTAAACCAAATAGCAGCCAGCACAACAGCTATCAAGGCTATGCCCAGCGCATAATTCGGACCGAGCCCGAAACCTTCGGGAGCAATGCAGATGTAAGTGGTACACACAGCCGTCATGAATAATGCCGGGAAATAGGTGACGTAATAATAACGTCCTTTCTTCTCGCGTACCAGATAGACCGTAATGGCCCACAACGTAAAGACGGACAGAGTCTGATTGGCCCAGGCAAAATAACGCCAAATCATATCAAATCCATCCTTGTCCCGCAGGCTGTAAAGCAACAAGCTAATGGCTACCAGGAACATCGGGATGCATATATATAAACGGCGACGCATGGATTTTTGTTCCATTCCCAAGAAATCCGCCACAATGAGGCGCGCTGAACGGAAAGCCGTGTCGCCACTGGTAATAGGCGCGGCAATAACACCCAGAATGGCCAATACGCCACCTACGGCACCCAGCCAGTCTTTTGTAATGGCGTCTACAATGATAGAGGCATTCGTCTCCCCCATCCCGTTCTCGTGGAAGAAATAAGTGGCGGCGGCAGCCCATATCAGAGCTACAATGCCTTCGGTTATCATTGCCCCATAGAAAACGGGGCGTCCGTGGCGCTCGCTTGTCATGCAACGTGCCATCAGCGGACTCTGCGTGGCATGGAAGCCACTGATGGCACCGCAGGCAATGCTGACGAACATGATGGGGAAGATGGGCAATGCAACCGCATCGGGATGCGTGTTCTGCAATCCGTCCCATATCTCCGGCAATGCAGGATGGTTGACGTAAAGCATTACCAGAATACCGACCGCCATGAACAGCAGGGCAACGGCGAACAGCGGGTATATCTTACCGATAATCTTATCTACCGGCAGCAAAGTGGCAAAGATATAATAAGCGAAAACAACAATAATCCAGAAGGTGGTATCCAAGCTGTCGGGGGTCAACTTGGCAAGCAGTCCGGCCGGCCCTGCCACAAAGACAGCTCCCACCAATATCATCAGGATGACGGTAAAGCCGCGCATCACCTGCTTGGTGGTCAGCCCCAGATAGCGTCCGATGATTTCCGGCAGGCTTTCCCCGTCATGCCGCAAGGAGAGCATACCGGCAAGATAGTCGTGCACTGCACCGGCAAAGATACTGCCAAGTACAATCCACAGATAGGATGCCGTACCGAACTTGGCTCCCATGATGGCACCGAAGATAGGTCCCAACCCGGCAATATTGAGAAACTGTATCATAAAGATTTTCCAAGTAGGCAGTGGAATGTAATCCACACCATCGGCTTTGGTAAGGGCGGGTGTTTTGCGGTCATCGGGACCAAAGACGCGTTCTATGAAGCGTCCGTAGATAAAATAGCCGGCTATCAACGCCAGCAGGCAAAGCGTAAATGTAATCATGGCGTGTTAATATCTTTAATGTATGCAAATGTAACAGTTTCCAAGTAAACAGCACAAAATAATCGGGTGTTTTGCTTATCTTCGCCGAGAAATATGACAGAAATAAAGAAGAAAAGAGAAAAATGAAACGAATTATTTCCATTTTACTATATATGGCCGTCTTGCTGCCACTGGCTGCGCAACCGCCCAAGCATGAAGTGCGTGCCGCCTGGATAACTGCCGTCTATGGCCTGGACTGGCCGCAGACACGCACCACTTCGCCCGAAGGCATCCGCAAGCAACAGGCCGAACTGATTGAAATATTGGACAGACTGAAAGCCGCCAATTTCAACACAGTACTGTTCCAGACCCGTACACGGGGAGATGTCCTCTACAAATCAGCCATCGAGCCCTACAACTCCATACTGACCGGAAAGGTGGGCGGCGACCCCGGCTACGATCCGCTGGCTTTTGCCATAGCCGAATGCCACAAGCGCGGTATGGAGTGCCATGCCTGGATGGTGACCATCCCTCTGGGCAACCGCAAGCATGTAGCCGCCCTCGGTAAAGAGTCCGTCACCAAAAAGAAACGCGCCATCTGCGTACCCTACAAACGCGAATACTTCCTGAATCCCGGACATCCGCAAACCAAAGAGTACCTGATGAGTCTTGTCCGCGAAGTGGTGGAACGCTACGATGTAGACGGGATACACTTCGACTACCTGCGCTATCCGGAAAACGCCCCCCGTTTTCCCGACAGCTACGACTACCGCAAATACAGCAAAGGACGCAGCCTTGCCCAATGGCGCAGAGACAACCTGACGGAAATAGTACGCTATATATATAAAGGTGTAAAAGCCATGAAACCCTGGGTAAAGGTCAGCACCTGCCCGGTAGGAAAATACAAAGACACTTCCCGCTACCCCTCCCGTGGCTGGAATGCCTTCCACACCGTCTATCAAGACGTGCAGGGTTGGCTGGGCGAGGGCATCCAGGACCAGATTTATCCGATGCTCTATTTCCGCGGCAATCATTTCTATCCCTTTGCCCTCGACTGGCAGGAACAAAGTAACGGACGCCAAATCATTCCCGGTCTGGGCATCTACTTCCTCGACCCCAGCGAAGGGAACTGGACGCTGGACGAGATTGAACGGCAGATGCACTTTATCCGCGCCCACGGTCTGGCGGGCGAGGCACACTACCGCGTGAAGTATCTGATGGACAATACACAAGGGCTTTATGATGCGCTAGAAGAAGACTACTATACCGCCCCGGCCCTGCAACCCGCCATGCCGTGGATAGACAATGTAGCTCCTACACCTCCCGCCGGACTCACGGTGGAAACACCGGAAAACGGCTATTGGAAACTAAGCTGGCAACCCGCCACGGACAATGACAAGCGGAATGCTCCGATGTATGTAATCTACGGTTCGGACACCTATCCCGTAGATACCTCCAATCCGGAGAATATCCTGGCACAACGAGTACAAGGCACGGAATATACCTATGCCCCCATCCGCCCGTGGACTGCTCGAAAATATTTTGCCGTGACAGCCATAGACCGTTGCGGAAACGAAAGCGAAGCTATTCAGCAGCAGTGACACAGACAAAAGCCCGGTAACGGCTCTTCGGAGTGACCGGTACCAGAGGCAGATAGCCGGAAACAACCCTGCCGTCCTTCACCACCAGCGGATAGCTTTGCATATCCTGCTCATGCCGCTCCATCAAAGCTTCATGGGTCGGAAAACAATCAATGGAGAAACGTCCCTCCCCACCGGGGACAATGAAATGATCACTAAGCACATGGGAAACGATTCCCATATTCATCCGTAGATTTATTTCGACATGGGGGTTGATGGCATACGGATGCCTTTCCTTCTGACGGCAGACCATCATGTCCACACCCAAGAAACCCATATAAGATGTAGCATAACTCGTTTCCAATGCTTTCTGCATCATATTGCGTATGCGTACAAATGCTTCAAAGGGTACATATTGCTGAATCCATTCCTCCACTTGCTCATCCGAAGTAAGGATATTACCACGATATGCCCCTTTGTCATCCGTAACAAAACGGGAATAGCCGACAAAAAGAAGCTTTCCCCGACCATCCGAATAAAATTCCATGGCAAAGTCTTCCACCTTATCAAATATAGGCTCCATCACAAAACCTCTATTTTCTTTCAGCGCCCTACTACACCAATCGGAAACATTTTTCGTAAAGCCATGACGGCACCAACACAATCCCTTTCCACTTCCCGACCAAAGTGATTTGAACACACATCCCTCCTTGTAACGATCAACAATATCCGGAGAGATATCCGTCATTCTACCATCAGCCTCCACCAAGCAACAACCGTCACCACAAGTATAATCTATTTTATTGAAATAGAAAAGTGCGCGAAAAGCCAAAGCGTTACTACGGGCAGCCTTCATACGATATTTATCCAAAGCATCCGGCGTAGGAAGATTTTTTTCCAGAACACCGCCTTTCAACATCCGTTTACGGATAGCGGGGTTCCATCCCCAAGGCATTACCCGCACATCAGCATAATCGGGCAGCTCCGGCTCTGTCACCAAATGCACATCCAGCCGGAACAACTGTTGCATCTGTTTCAGATAATCTGCATTATAGGCGGAAGAGGCCAGTACCCCACTACCCGGCTGGGCATACCAAATCGGCAACAAAGCCAAGTCTTCAGCCATACGGCGGATGGTAGCGGGCGCCATATAATTTTCTTCATTATTTCCCAATGCCATATCTGCATCAGGATTGAACACATAAAGTTTCATCTTTCAAATGTTAACCAATTACTCACGTTTTGTATGAGAGTGCAAAGTTATATAATATTTTGCCATCTCTACTTTGCAAATCTATAAAAAAGCCGTAT
>OHWE01000350.1_pt1 | contig 21750 bp, 17 predicted proteins | sample 1579661 | NCBI WGS metagenome assembly OHWE01 (sample SAMEA3882552, study PRJEB24775) | human gut metagenome | biome: human-associated habitat; feature: intestine environment; material: feces | place: Netherlands | collected 2009/2010 | reverse complement strand
ACAGTGTCATATTATCGTGGCAGGAGACGTAGTTAATGCTCTGAGCCGGTGTGGTACACCAGTCACCTGCCTGACCTAAAAAGCAGCCTTTGACGGTATCGGCAAGATCAGCGGCTCCCGAGACATAACCTTTTCTTGTGGTGTAAAAGACGTGGCCTTTCAAAGCATCGCGGAGCGTATCGCTGAAAAATGCAAATCCCGGAACATCGGTGGAATTTGGCTGCGTGGTCATTTTATAGCCGTCTTTGGTCACAGCGGTATCCATGGTCCATCCCTCTCCATAGAAAATGACATCCGGATGGGTTTTGTGAACTTCTGTGACGACCTCGTTGATCGTTTCGGTGTCGATCAGTCCGACAAGGTCAAAACGGAAACCGTCAATGCGGTATTCTGTTACCCAATAACGCAGACAGTCAAGTATAAACTGCTGCACAATCGGCTGATTGCAGTTGAGAACATTGCCGCAACCGCTGAAATTGTAATACTTTCCGTCCGGAGTGAGCATATAGTAAATGTTGTTGTCAATGCCCTTGAACGAGAAATACGGTCCCATTTCGTTGCCCTCTGCCGTGTGGTTGAACACAACATCAAGGATAACTTCAATTCCGTTTTCGTGAAGCTCACGAACAAGCTGTTTAAGCTCTCTGCCTTCGTGATGATGCTTGTGGTCGCTTTCATAGCTTGTGTTCGGAGCAAAAAAACATACGGTGTTATAGCCCCAGTAATCGTAGAGCTGACGACCGTCATAATTACGATATGAGCCCATTTCGTCAAACTCAAAAATAGGCATCATTTCAACGGCATTGATGCCCAGTTCTTTAAGATAGGGGATTTTTTCACGGATACCTGCGAATGTGCCTTTGTTTTTAACGCCTGAGGAGCCGTCCTGAGTAAAGCCTCTTACATGCAATTCATAAATAATAAGCTCTTCAAACGGAAGCTTCGGCTGAGTGCAGTTGCCCCAGTCATAGTCGCTGTTTACAACTCTTGCCTTATAAACACCCTCATGCTCCTGTTTTTTACCCCAGCCGCTCTGACCGATTACAGCCTTTGCGTATGGGTCAAGAATGTATTTCTTTTTATCAAAAATAATTCCTTTTTCGGGTTCATACGGACCGTCAAAGGAATATGCATACTCAAAATCAATCTCATCAAGACCGAACACGAGCATTGAATAGGTGTTGCCGATTTTGTAAGAATCCGGAAATCTGAGCCTTGCATACGGAAATTTTGCATAAGGTCTGAATAAAAGCAATGTACACTCAACGGCATAAACCGAATGAATAGTAAAGTTCACACCGCCGGAAACGGTTGTTGCACCGTTTAAAAGAAAGTTGCCGGGTCTGACATCGAAACCACCTACATTATCGGTTGGCTTTAAATCCCTCAACATAATATTCAATCCCCCTAAGTTACTTTCAAAAAAAAACAAAAATTCAGTCAAACACAACATATGTCTATTTTATCATATTATGTGATTTATTCAACACACTATTTGCAAAAATATAGTCAAATCTTGTCATCACGATTAAAAAGCAGTATTTTTACACAAAAAAAGACCGGAATAAAAAATATATTCGGTCTTTTTAATCATTTGCTTACGCTTATTGTCAACCTATAAAAGTAAATCTGTCTGTTTTTCTGCCGTCAACATCAACTTTTTCGGCAAACATTTCGACAGGTCTTGCCCACACTTCACTTGTGTTGTGGAGATTTCTGTAAATTACAAGTTTTTCACCTGTTTCGCTGTGGGTTGCAAAGTTGATAACCTCATATTCGCCACCCTTGAAATGTAGGTAAATACCCGGCTTGATTTCTTTTGTCGTATTTTCGGCATTGTCCGAATTGCTTTCACAGCAATTTTCTGTTTTAACAGCTTTAACTGAAGTTTCTTCATTTGCAGGAGCTTCGTCAATTTCAGCTGCCCTGCAATCTGTATTGTCTGCATTGAAATCAACCCTGAAACTTCCGTCATTAACAACAAGAATCCTTGACTGATACGGCTGCATTTCAATTTCATAGTAACCGTTTACATCAATAACTTCGTTGCCGTTGAGAACATCTGTAAGCTTTGCGTTGCAGCCTGTGTCAAAACCGATTCTTTCAACACGGTCTGTAAGGTTGAATGCAACAAAAACAGTCTGATTGTCGGTTTTTCTTCTGTATACAAGCTTTTCATTCTGAATATTTATGTTTTCAAAATCGCCGTACTTGAGAGCTTCGAGTGCAAGTCTTACTACACCGAGTTTTTTGATATGCTCAAGAAGTTCATAGTTCGGATTCGGAATGGAATCAAGATCAAGACAGGGACGAAGCTCATAATCGCTGTAGGCAGTTCTCATACCCTCAATGCCAAATTCACTTCCGTAGTAAATTGACGGTACTCCGGGCATTGTATACATCATCGTGTAAACATTGTTGAGATGATTTTTGTCTTTAAGCATACTTGCAACACGGTTTACATCGTGGTTATCAACGAAATTATATGTGTAGATGTTTCTGTAAATACCGCCGTTAGCAAACTGTCTGTTAAGAGAATGAGCAATTTCAAAATAGTTGTGGTCATTATGGCTTGAATAAATGCCTTTGTAGCATTCGTAGTTTGTAACCGAGTCAAGCACATCGGGATTTGCCCAATGATTGTAATCGCCGTGGGTAATCTCACCGTAGAGCCAGAAATCGGACTTTTTCTCTTTGCAAACATTTTTTAATTTCTTGAAAAATTCAATGTCAATGCAGTCAGCCGCATCAAGGCGAAGTCCGTCAATATCAAACTCATCAATCCAAAATCTTGCACAGTCAAGAAGATAGTTTACTACCTCGTCATTGTGGAGATTAAGCTTTACAAGGTCGTAGTAACCTGCCCAGCCCTCATAGCTGAAACCGTCGTTATACGGGCTGTTGTTCCGGAAGTTTACATTTTCAAACCAAGACGCATATCTTGAATTTTCACGGTTCTGCTGAACATCTTTGAAGGCAAAGAAATCTCTTCCCACATGATTAAAAACGCCGTCAAGCATAATTCTGATGCCGTTATCGTGAAGTGTTTTGCAAATTTTTTTGAAAGATTCGTTGTCACCGAGCCGACAGTCGATTTTTTTATAATCAATAGTATCATAGCCGTGCTTTGAACTTTCAAAAACAGGGTTAAAAACAAGTGCGTTTACCGACATTGACTTCATATGGTCAATCCAGCCGTAAATTTTGTCAAGTCTGTATTCCTGTTTGAAATCATTCTCCTTTGGTGCTCCGCAAAAACCGAGCGGATAAATATTATAAATTACGGATTCATTTATATATCCCATTATATTATCTCCTTTTTGCACAGAATAAAGCAATGTACGAATGCAGTGTTTTGTGTACATTAGTCATAATTATAACACTAAAATTTCTATTGTGCAACTGAATAATTTGTGTTACAATGTAACATATTGATGATTTAAAAATGATTTAAAAAAAATCTCGGAGGAACAAAATGCTCAAAATACCCGAAAACAAAACAAGAAAAAAATTAAGAATCACACTTTGCGTGCTTTATCTCGTTGAAATCGTACTCTGTGCGTTGCCGTATTTCCAGTACATTGACGAAAAAAATGTACTCCATTCTTATTCCGTATTTGATATTATGTCTGTATGGGGACTCAGCGGTTCAAATGATGCGGTTTTTAAGTATTCGCTCTTTATGCCGATTTTCTTCATTATTCCGATTGCAGGATTTTTCTTCTGCGCTCTTGACAAAGAACGCAATATGAAGAATATCGTTTCAATCATCTGCTGTCTGCTCGGTGTGCTTTCAATTATCACAATGGTAAGCTATACAATCAGCCTTGCTTCTGTAATTGCACTTCTTTTGTACATTCTCATCTGCTTTCTCACAACACTTTCAATCTTTGCAAGATTTACCGACAAAGATGCTACAAAAGCTCCTGTTAAGCAGAAAAACACAGACCCGAACAGGGAAGTATAATTTTACAAATTAAAAGTTGAAAACGGAAAATTGAAAATTTTGGTCGGGAACACAGCTTGCTTAATGCAAAACATTGTTTTCCCGACTTTATTTTATAAAATTAAAACACGGCAGTTCATTATCTGAAATGATTGCCGTGTTTATTTTTGCCGATTTTATTTTTAAAATTCCGTCAGAACAATGTGTGCCTGAGAATTATCGAGGACTAACGGCTTATCCATATCAACTCTCTTTAATTCTCCGTAGAGTCTGCCGAAAATTACGGTTGTTTTGTCCATATATGCCGCCATAGCCTCGCCTTTTACGGTGAACGGCTTGAATATAATGTCAACAGCCGAATATCCCGCCTTAAAGTACCACGGTCTGTCAAGCTTTCCGCCTGTGCTTTTAACATTTATCTGCGACAATTTTACAAGATGACCGTCTGTGAAAAAGCAATTTTCGTTGCCGTAACGGTTGTCACCGACTCTGCTTGCAAGACAGAGGGAAAAGCGTTTTCCGTCAATAAAGCAGTCGGAGCTTAATCTCTGATAATTATGCTTTCTCGGCTTTGAAAAGCGTGTCCAGTCAAAGTAAGCGTTTGTGGTTGTTTCGTTTAAAGAATATTCCATACCGCCAACACGGATAATTCCGCCTGCGACAAATTTGGGAACAAAGCGTTTGAGATAAAAATATTTTCTGTCTCTCTCAAACGGTGCAATTTCGTTAAGACTTTCGCCTGCCGTCTTTTTGAGATTAATGTTAAAGTAAAGATTTTTTATGCCGCCAAAGTCGATAAAATCACATTTTAAAAATCTTCCGTTCGGTGTGTTTGTCAATTGCAGCTGAAGCCTTTTGTCCGTGTACAAAAGCTCTCCCGAACTGCCCGATTCGGGAAGCTCGTTCTTGCTGAAAACAAATTTCTTTACAACACAATCATAAATCACACCGCCTCTTTTAAGGTCGGCAACCGCAATTTTTACCGCAAATTCCATGCCTAGATTTTCAACCGAAAGATAGAGCGAAACCTCTGTGTTGCTTATGAAATAGCAATCCCTTTCGCTGTGTTTTCCGCTTGTTTTGCTCTGTTCGCTGTTATATTCAAAAACAGGCGTTCTTGCCCAGCCTGCACACATAACCTCTCCGTTTTCTTCAAAAACATTATGCTTTTCGGTTATCTCATGTTGCAAAACAATCCCTCCGTGTTCTCGTTTTTAAAATTTTCCATAAAATCACACCATACAATATACACAAAATAATTATGCTTTTCAAGAATTATAACAAAACTGTAAATTTCGTTTTCTGCCGTCAACGGTATATGTACTAATTTTCTGATTTCATGAATAATCTGTAATAATATCATATACCTGTGAGGGCGGTTTTTATGAAGAAATTTGTCATTTTGCTTTTAATCTGCTTATGTTTTCTGCTTTGTTCATGCAGTGCCGACACATCGGGATATCAAAACGAGCTTACCTGCACAGACTGGAGTGCAGAGCTTGACGGCGGCGGAAAGATAAGCCTTTCGTTTGACGGTGAAAATGCGTCTCTTATTATGATGAGCAGAAAAGACAAGTCGGAGCTTTGTGGAAAATATGTTGCTGATGATACAACGCTTGTCATATTTGTGCCGAAACTTTACCGAAACTACACCTTTGAATATATTCCCCACGGAAAAAAGCTTGATTTGTTATACAACGGTTCAAAAATTACGCTCAGCCGTGCCGATAACACGCAAAAAACCGAGTAAATCAGCCGTTCAAAGTTTCTTATGTACATTTTGAGCGGAATACGCAGATTAACGAATAATTTTATTGATAAATAAAGTTGTGTGTGTTATAATGTTTTAAGCTATGTTATTATGCCATTTTTGGATTTTTTCGGAGGTATTGTTTTGGTAGTGTTTGGAATTGATCCCGGATATGCCATTGTAGGTTGGGGAGCAATCAATTTTCAATCGAATACATATAAAACTCTTGGTTACGGTGCAATTGAAACTGTTTCCGGAACTGATTTTAACAAACGGCTTGAGTACATCTATGACGAAACCTATGCTATTCTCAACAGATGTCGCCCCGACGCTCTTGCAATCGAAAAACTTTACTTTCAGACCAATCAGAAAACGGCTATCAATGTTGCTCAGGCAAGGGGAGTAACCCTGCTTGCGGCACAAAAACTTAAAATACCAATCTTTGAGTACACTCCTCTTCAGGTCAAAACGGCTGTAACGGGATACGGCAAGGCTAAAAAACCACAGGTTATGGAAATGACCGCAAGGCTTTTAAAGCTGAAAGAAATTCCGAAACCCGATGATACCTGTGACGCACTTGCAATTGCAATTTGTCACACACAGGCGGCAGGCTCACAGCTCAGAAGAGTAATGTACGGAAAGGGACTTTAAATATGCTTTATTCCGTAAGAGGAAAACTTATCGCAATAGAATCAAATGCGGCGGTAGTAGAGTGCGGCGGTGTCGGCTATATGTGCCAGACAACAATGAACACACTCAAAGCCGTAAAGCTTAACACAGAGGTAACGCTCTACACCTACCTTAATGTAAGGGAAGATGCGGTTGACCTTTTCGGCTTTGCAACAAAGGCAGAGCTTGAAACCTTTAAAAACCTCATCAGCGTAAGCGGTGTAGGTCCAAAGGCAGGACTTGCGGTTTTGTCGGAGCTCAGTCCCGAACAGGTTGCAATGGCAATTGCCTCCGATGACCTCAAAACAATTACAAGAGCACAGGGAATAGGCAAAAAAATTGCACAGAGAATTGTTCTTGAACTCAAGGACAAGCTTGCAAAAGCGGCTAAAGAGGACAGTTTCTTTGCACAGGCGGCACAGAACAGCGTGAATGTTTCAACGGGAAATGTTCCGAAAGCAATCGAGGCACTCGGAGTTTTGGGTTATTCTCCTTCGGATGTTTCGCCCGTACTCGCAACACTCGACAGCGCCTTGCCTGTTGAACAGCTTATTTCGCTCACATTAAAACAGATGGGAAGACAGTAACATATGAGTAAAATGGAATTCTCGGATGAATTTGATTTTGAAAACAGAATAACCGATACTTCCGAAATTCCCGAAGATACGGCAGAGAGCGACAACCCTCTGCGACCGAAAACACTTTCGGAATACATAGGACAGGAAAAGGCAAAGGAAAACCTCAAGGTCTTTATCGAGGCGGCAAAAATCAGAGGCGAAACCCTTGACCATGTACTGCTCTACGGCCCTCCGGGACTCGGTAAAACAACTCTTTCGGGAATCATTGCGAATGAACTCGGTGTGTCAATGAGAATAACCTCAGGCCCTGCAATTGAAAAGCCGGGCGACCTTGCGGCATTGCTTACCAACCTTAACGAGGGTGATGTGCTTTTTATTGACGAAATTCACAGACTGAGCCGTTCCGTTGAAGAAATACTTTACCCTTCAATGGAGGACTTTGCAATTGATATCATCACGGGTAAAGGTCAGATGGCGGCTTCGTATCATCTGCCGTTGCCAAAATTTACACTTGTCGGAGCAACCACAAGAGCAGGTCAGCTGACCGCTCCTTTGCGTGACCGCTTCGGTGTGGTGTTAAGACTTGAGCTCTACACTCCCGAGGAGCTTGCACAGATTGTTGAAAGAAGTGCCGGAATCCTCGGAATAAAAATTGAACATGACGGTGCGCTTGAAATTGCGTCCCGTTCAAGGGGAACACCACGAATTGCAAACCGACTTTTAAAGCGTGTGCGTGACTTTGCACAGGTTATGTCAAACGGTGTCATCACACTTGAAACCGCAAGGACAGCACTCGACAGACTCGAAATTGACGAACTCGGTCTTGACCGCAACGACAGAAGAATGCTTGAGGCAATCGTTCGTTTTTATAACGGCGGTCCTGTCGGACTTGAAACACTTGCGGCGGCAATCGGTGAAGAGGCTGTAACAATCGAGGATGTCTATGAACCGTATCTTTTGCAGATAGGTTTTGTCAGCAGAACACCGAGGGGCAGATGCATAACTGCCGAGGCTTGCAAGCATCTCGGCTGTGAATTTCCTAAGGGTGTTGTAAATGCACAGCCTACACAGCCGACTCTCTTTGGTGACAGGGAGTCATAAATCAGTCACAATATGAGTGTATAATTCAACAGAGTGTAAGGTTTTTACTTGGGTTATACCGAAAATTGCAGTTTTGAAAATTTACAATCTACAAATTATTTAACGGAGGAATATGTATAATGGGAAGATTATTCGGTACAGACGGTGCAAGAGGTGTTGCAAACGCAGAGCTTACACCCGAACTTGCAATGAATATAGGCAGAGCGGCGGCAATGGTTCTTATCAGCGATGAGGTTGAACACCCCACAATTTTAATCGGAAAGGACACAAGACTTTCGGGCGATATGCTCGAGGGCGCACTTATTGCAGGACTTTGCTCGGTAGGTGCAAATGTTCACATTCTCGGGGTAGTTCCTACTCCTGCGGTTGCTTATCTTGTAGGCAAATACAATGCCGATGCAGGTATTATGATTTCCGCATCACACAACCCGTTTGAATTTAACGGTATCAAAATTTTCAGTTCTGACGGATGCAAGCTCCCCGATGCCCTCGAAAACAGAATTGAAGAAATCGTACTTGACCATGTTGTTCCGTATGCATCCGCAACAGATGAAAATATCGGCAGAGTAACATATGATACAGAGGCGGCTGATTTGTATATTGACCACCTTGTTTCGGCAGTTGACTGCGACTTTGAGGGTATGGAAATCGCACTTGACTGCTCAAACGGTTCTTCTTCAAGAACAGCCGAAAAGCTTTTCACAAAGCTTGGTGCAAAGGTTCATATGCTTTTTGACGAGCCTGACGGTGTGAACATCAACCGTGACTGCGGTTCAACTCATATGAGCAAATTGCAGAAGTATGTTCGTGAACACAAGCTTTCATGCGGTCTTGCATTTGACGGTGACGCCGACAGATGTCTTGCGGTTGACGAAAACGGTAACCTTGTTGACGGCGATTATCTTATTGCAATCTGTGCAAATGATATGAAGCAGAGAGGCGTACTCAAAAAGAATGCCGTTGTCGGAACAATTATGACAAACATGGGCTTTAACAAGTTCTGCGAAGAAAACGATATGCACTTTGTTTCAACAAAGGTTGGCGACAGATATGTTCTTGAGGCTATGATGCAGGAGGGCTACAACATCGGCGGCGAGCAGAGCGGTCACATCATTTTGCTTGACTACGCAACAACAGGCGACGGTCAGCTTTCAGGTGCAATGATTCTCAGCATTATGAAGAGAACAGGCGAAAAGCTCAGTCAGCTTGCAAAGATTATGGAGCGTTTGCCGCAGGTGCTTATTAATGTAAAGGTCAGCAGAGAGGGCAAGCTCTCATTCTATACAGACAGGGAAATCAAGGCTGAAATCGAAAGAGTTAGCGAAATCCTCGGTGACAGAGGCAGAATTCTTGTTCGTGTATCGGGAACAGAACCTCTCGTAAGAGTAATGCTCGAGGGTGAAAACCTCGAAGAAATTCAGAACCTTGCGGAAGAAGCCGCACAGGTAGTAAGGGAAAGACTTGCATAATGCGATTATCTGATAAATGGAAAGATTATGAACTTATAGATACCTCTGATGGGGAAAGACTTGAAAGATGGGGAGATATAATCCTTATCCGTCCCGATCCGCAGATTATCTGGTCAAGCGAAAAGAAAAATCCTCTTTGGTATTCGGCACATGCCCGTTACCACCGCTCAAATCGTGGCGGAGGAAGTTGGGAGCAGTACAAAAAAGTTCCCGACCGCTGGACTGTAAATTACGGCGACCTCGTTTTCAACATCAAGCCTATGGGATTCAAGCACACGGGCGTGTTCCCCGAACAGGCAGTTAACTGGGATTTTGCCGCAGAAAAAATTAAAAACGAAAACAGACCGCTTAAAATTCTCAACCTTTTCGGTTACACAGGCTGTGCAACTCTTGCATGTATGAACGCAGGTGCAACCGTTTGCCATGTTGACGCATCAAAGGGCATGGTTCAGTGGGCAAAGGAAAATGCCGCATCAAGCGGTATTGCCGACAGACCTGTCCGTTGGCTCGTTGACGATTGCGTAAAATTTGTACAGCGTGAAATCCGCCGTGGCAACAGGTATGACGGAATCATTATGGATCCTCCGTCATACGGCAGAGGTCCGGGCGGTGAGGTCTGGAAACTTGAAGAACAGCTTTATTCACTCGTAACCCTGTGCAAACAGGTTCTCTCAGACAATCCGCTGTTTTTCATTCTCAATTCCTACACAACGGGACTTTCTCCCGCTGTAATGGAGTATTTGCTCGGAGTTCTTTTGCAGAAGGACTTCGGCGGAAAAGTATCAAGCGATGAAATAGGACTGAAGGTGAGTGACACGGGACTTGTATTGCCGTGCGGCTCAACCGCAATATGGGAGAAATAATAAATGAGCTTTATTTCACTTGACAACATCAGCTTTTCATATTCCGACATTGAAAGCGGTCAGCCGTACAAAAATGCGGTTGACGGTGTTTCTCTCAATATCGAAAAGGGTGAATTTGTTGCCCTTCTCGGTCACAACGGATGCGGAAAGTCAACTGTTGCAAAACATCTCAACGCAATGCTATTGCCGGATAAGGGCAAAGTGTATGTTGACGGAGATGACACATCAGATGAAAACAAGACATATGACATAAGAGAAAAAGTGGGACTTGTACTTCAAAATCCCGACAACCAGCTTGTTGCAAGCGTTGTTGAGGAAGATGTTGCATTCGGCCCCGAAAACCTCGGAATACCGCCAAAGGAAATCCGACAGAGGGTTGACGATGCCCTCAAAGCCGTTGATATGTACGATTACCGTGAACACGCTCCGTTCAAGCTTTCGGGCGGTCAGAAACAGCGTATTGCAATTGCGGGAATTCTTGCAATGCAGCCGCAATGCATAGTTCTTGACGAACCCACGGCAATGCTTGACCCTAACGGCCGTGACGAGGTAATGACAACGCTTTTAAAACTCAACCGTGAAAAGAATATGACGGTTGTCCTCATCACACACTATATGGAAGAGGCAGTCCTTGCCGACAGAGTTGTCGTTATGGACGCAGGAAAAATCCTCACTCAGGGTACACCCGAAGATGTTTTTTCACAGGCGGAGCTGCTCAAAAAGCACCGTCTTGATGTTCCGCAGGCAACAGAGCTTGCATACAGACTCAGGGGGTGCGGAGTGAAATTTGATAAACTTCCTCTCAATGCAGAGCAATGTGTAAAAATGCTTGAGGAGGTGCTGTCATGAGCAAGGTGCTTGAACTGAAAAATTTAAGCTATGTTTACGGAACAGGCACTCCGTTTGAGAAAACCGCTGTCAATAATTTGAGCCTTTCAATTGAAAAAGGCGAGTTTATCGGCATTATGGGACACACGGGCTCGGGCAAGTCAACACTTGTTCAAATGCTCAACGGACTTATGAAACCAACTTCGGGACAGGTTCTTCTTGACGGTGAGGATATCTGGGCAAATCCCAAGGATATCAGAAAAATCCGTTTCAAAGTCGGAATGGTATTTCAGTATCCCGAATATCAGCTTTTTGAAGAAACCGTTGCCAAGGACATCGCATTCGGCCCTACGAATATGGGCAAGAGCGGTGCAGAGCTTGAAAAAGCGGTAAATGACGCCGCAAGATTTACCGGACTTAAAGATGAACTTCTTGAAAAATCTCCGTTCGACCTTTCGGGCGGTGAAAAGAGAAGGGCGGCAATTGCAGGTGTTATAGCAATGAATCCTGAGGTTCTCGTTCTTGACGAACCGACCGCAGGTCTTGATCCTATGGGCAGAGATGTGCTGTTGAGCCAGATTGTGCAGTATCACAAGGAACGCAAAAACACCGTTATCCTTGTATCCCACAGCATGGAAGACATTGCAAGGGTTGCCGATAAGATAATCGTTATGAACAAGTCAAACCTCGTTATGTTTGATAAGACGAAAGAAGTTTTCTCAAAGGGACGAGAGCTTGAAAAAATAGGACTTCGAGTACCGCAGATAACAAAGATTATGCTTGAACTGCGTGAAAAAGGTTTTAATGTTCCCGAAGGAATACTTACTGTTGATGAGGCAATGGACTGTATTTCCTCACTGCTTGACAAGGAGGGTAAAATATGGTAAGAGATGTTGCGTTCGGTCAGTATTTTCCTGCGAACAGCGTAATCCACAAATGTGATCCCCGTGCAAAGCTGATTATGCTTGTCGGATTTCTCGTAATTATTTTCTGTACTTTTAATTATGCTTCGCTTGCGCTTGTTGTGTTTTTTACCGCACTTTTCGTTGCGGCAAGCAAGGTGCCTGCAAAGTTCTATTTCAAAAGCATGAAAGTAATTATATTTATTATAATAGTAACCTCAATTCTCAATGTGTTCTACGGTTCGGGTGATCCGCTTGTACAATGGGGAATTTTTAAAATTACCTTAAACGGCATTAACAGAGCAATTTTTGTTTCGGTAAGAATCATATGTCTTATCCTTGCAAGCTCCTGTCTTACATTCACAACCTCTCCGACAGAGCTTACGGACGCAATCGAAAGACTGATGAAGCCGCTTGCAAAACTGCACTTTCCCGTTCACGAGATTGCAATGATGATGTCGCTTGCTTTAAGATTTGTTCCCACACTTCTTGAAGAAACCGACAAAATTACTCAGGCTCAAAAGGCACGAGGTGCCGATATGGAGTCGGGTAATATTATTCAGAGGGTAAAGGCGTTTATCCCTATTCTTATTCCGCTTTTCGTTTCGGCATTCAGAAGAGCCTATGAGCTTGCAACAGCTATGGAGTGCCGTTGCTACCGTGGCGGAACAGGAAGAACACGAATGAAAACTATTCATATGGCAAAGCGTGACTATGTATCTTTTGTAATGGTCGCACTTCTAATCGGCGGAGTGATTTTATGCAACATATTCCTGCCTGCGGCAGTTTAAGAAATCTTCTTCTCACAATTTCATATGACGGAAAAAAGTTCCACGGCTGGCAGATTCAGCAGAACGCAATGACGGTTCAGGAGGCTTTTCAAACTGCTCTTTCAAAGATTATCGGCAATGACTTTGATGTAAAGGGATGCAGTCGCACAGACAGCGGAGTTCACGCAAATATGTACTGCATCAGCCTTAAAACAGAGCATCCCATAAAGCCCGAAAGGCTCAAGGCGGCGCTTAACCGCTGGCTGCCGCTAAGCATTGCGGTTCTTGACTGCAAAGAGGTTGCACCCGATTTTCACGCCCGCTATTCCTGCACAAGCAAGGAATATATTTACAAAATCTGGAACAGCGAGGTGCGAAATCCGTTTCTTGACGGATACGCACTTCATTACAGATACAAAATTGACGAAAATCTGCTTGACAAAGCCGCTCAGGCATATGTCGGCAGACACGATTTCACTTCCTTTTGCACGCTTGATAACCGTGAAAAAGGGGATATGACCAGAAATGTAAAAGCCTTTTCGGTAACCCGTGAGGGCGACCTTGTTACAATGAAGGTTGAGGCCGACGGCTTTTTGTACAATATGGTTCGTATTATGGTGGGAACACTTCTCAGGATTCAGCAGGGTAAAATTGCTCCCGATGAAATCCCCTCCATTATAGAAAAGAAAAACAGAAAATATTCGGGTCCCACCGCACAGGCTTGCGGATTGTACCTGAATCGTGTGAATTATGAAAATGACAACAGTTCACAAAAAGGAGTGAACGCTGATGTTTAAAAAATTTAAAGGACATTATTCAAAACGAAAGACACATAAAACCGACAGAGATGTAATGAGCTATGAGGATATGCCTCTTGACGATTATGAACAGGAAAAAACCGAAATGTCGCCGCAGGCTGTCAAGAAAATCGTACTCGGTGCGTGTATTGCCATTGCGGCAGGACTTATAGTTTTTGCCTTTGCAAACCGTGACAAGCTCACATGGGAGAACATCTCGAACTGGTGGACTTATGATGTACTCGGAAATGCCGGTCACGGCTATCCCGTTGACATTATCGGTTCCGAGGTTTCATCGGGCAACTTTGCAGTGTCACAGGGACATGCCGTGTATGCGTCGGACACCTCATTCGTAACCCTTACAAATTCGGGTACAGAGGTTGCACGACTTCAGCTTACACATTCAAATCCCGTAATGAAAAACAATGAAAACAGATTTCTCACATACGGAATCGGCAGTTCAAGCTATGAGATAAGCAGTTTTGACGAAACGCTTTACTCAGGCAATGCCGAAAATAAAATATACACAGGTGATGTTGCCTCAAACGGTACATACTGTCTTGTTACCGAGGACAACGGTTATCTTACAACGCTGTATGCCTACAGCAAAAATAATAACAGAATTTACAAATATTCTTTTTCAGAGTATTATATAACATCGGTAGCAATTAACAAGGACGGCTCCGGTTGCGTTGCCACAGGTGTGTCAAGTGATAAGGGTTCAGCGGTAACGGGCGTTTATGTGCTTGATTTTTCACAGGAAAAGCCTGTTTCAACCTACAAAATTTCGGGCGACAGCGTGCTTGATTGCAAGTATCTGACCTCAGATACGGCGGTTCTTGTGGGCTCACAGGCAAGCTATATTGTTAAAAAAGGTGAAAAGAATTACAAAACAGTAAGCTATGAGGACAAAACTCTTTCAAATTACTGCTTTAACACAGATACATCAACCTATACAATGGCTCTTTCAAGGAGCGGTGACGGAAGAAGTGTTGCTCTCATAAGCTATAACAGCAACGGCGAGGCACAGTACACAATAAATACCGAACACAAAGCCGATTCACTTTCTGTCTACAAGGGTACGGTTGCAATCCTTGACGGAAATGTTGTTTACGGTTATAATCAAAATGGCGATTTGCTTTATTCGACAAATTCGGGAACCGGTTCAAAAAAGATTGTGCTTGCCTCGGACTACACCGCTTACATTCTCAGCGTAAATCAAATTAGGTTTATTGACCTTGACAGTGTGTCGAGCGACGATACCGCTCAAACTTCAAAACAGGAGTAATAAATTTGGTTGCAGATATAATTATTATTGCCGTGTTTGCGCTTTTGTTTTTTATTGATTTCAAGCGTGGCATAGCAATTACAATTCTCAATGTTGCAGGTGTGGCTCTCACGGGCTTTCTTGCATATCACATTTCAAATTTTCTTGCATCGTGGGTTTATACGGCATTTGTTCAGCAGACCTTAACAACAAATCTGCAACAAATGATTGACACTCAGGGCATCAATTCAGCCATTGCAAACAGTTTTTCGGCTTTGCCAAACTGGGTTATGGGAATGCTCGGATTTTTCCTTTCAATTTTCGGATTGGATTCAAGTGTCTATACAAACGATTTTCAGGTTCCGAACTCTGCCGCAGCGGCGGTGTCAACTTCGGTGGAAAATCTTATTCAGCCGGTTATCACAGGAATGTTCCGCTTGGTTATCGGTGTAGTTATTTCAATAATTATCTTTATAATTATAAAAATTCTAGTTAAAAAACTTGCGAGAGTGTTTAAAATACCCGTGGTGAAACAGATTAATAAGCTTCTCGGCGGTGTGTTGGGACTTGCGGAGGCGGCAATCCTTGTATTTTTTGCCGTTAATATCTTTTCGGGAGTGCTTGAGTTTTCAAATCCCGAAATGCTTAATAACCCGATGATTTCGGGTGCTGTTTTTAAATTTTTCAGCGTTGCAGTCTGAATGAAGAAACAGGAGGGAACAGTAATGGAAAAAGAAAAAGATGTGTGGAGCTTTAAAACATCCGATTTGGTTACTATACCTAATATTATAACTTATGTAAGATTTGTGCTTATAATCCCGTTTGTATATTTTTTCCTTGCGGAACAGTATATATATGCGGCAATATGTATAGGTTTATCGGGACTTTCCGATTGCTTTGACGGAATGGCTGCCAGAAAACTCAATCAGGTAACTCCTCTCGGAAAAATCCTTGATCCCATTGCAGACAAGGTAACGCTTTTTGCGGTTGTTATCTGTATGGTGATTTATGTGCCTATGGTTCTTCCGATTCTTGTAACACTTCTGGTCAAAGACCTTATTATGCTCCTCGGCGGTGCAGATTTAATCAAAAAAAGACTCACTCCGCCTTCTGCAAATTGGTACGGAAAGGTCGGAACAATCATTTTCTACTTTTCCGTATGCCTTATCGTATTTCTCAAGGCCTTTTTTGCCTACGAAAATATGGTGCTTGATCTGATATTGCTTTCGGTTACAGCCGCATCAATGCTATATGCTTTGTATCGATACGGCAAAATCTATTTTGCAATGATTAAGGAGTACAACGAATCACTTAAAAAGACAGCTGACATTAAAAATAAATAAATTCCGACAAATAAATATTGAATTATTTGTTAAACAGTTGTATAATTCTTATATTACCATGACAGCAAATGTGCAATTTGGTGTCCTAAAAAGGAGTATGCTATGCTTTGTACAAGATGCGGAAAACGGCCTGCGGTTGTTTTCGTTTCAAATAATAATTCTAAAGATGCCCCGACGGCAGGTTATTGCCTTACCTGTGCAAAAGAGCTTGGAATCAAGCCGGTTGAGGATCTTATCAGCAAAATGGGTATCTCGGATGAGGACCTTGAAAATGTTCAGGATCAGATGAACACCCTCATGAACAGTATGGGTGACGGCGATATGTCGCAGCTTATGGAACAACTTGGTGCGGATAACCTTGCCGATCAGATGGGCGATTTTGCTAAAGACGGTGACGGCAGTGAGGATGATGACTTCTCTCACGGTGCACCTGCATTCCCTGCATTTTTCAACAGTATGTTCGGCGGACAGAACAACAATGCGACAAATCAGGATAATAATAAAAAGGGCAAAAAAGAGAAAAAAGAAAAGAACAGAAAGCACATCAATCTTTACTGTGAAGACCTCACACGCAAGGCGAGAGAGGGCAAAATCGACCGCATTGTCGGCAGAGACAGCGAGATTGAGCGTGTAATTCAGATTCTTTCAAGAAGAACAAAGAACAATCCTTGCCTTATCGGTGAACCCGGTGTAGGTAAAACCGCTATTGCAGAGGGGCTTGCTCTCCGCATTGCCGCAGGAAATGTTCCTCAAAGACTTAAAAACAAGGAAATTCAGCTTCTTGACCTCACATCACTTGTTGCAGGTACTCAGTTCAGAGGTCAGTTTGAAAGCAGAATCAAAGGACTTGTTTCCGAAATCAAGGAGAACGGCAACATAATTCTCTTTATTGATGAGGTTCACAGCCTTGTCGGCACAGGTGACAACGAGGGTACAATGAATGCCGCAAATATCCTCAAACCGGCTCTTTCAAGGGGCGAGGTTCAGGTCATCGGTGCTACAACATTCAACGAATACAGAAAATATATCGAAAAGGATTCTGCTCTTGAAAGAAGATTTCAGCCCGTAAAGGTCGGCGAGCCTACAATTGCTCAGTCAATTGATGTTATCGCAGGTGTAAAAGGCTATTATGAGGCACATCACCGTGTAATTGTTGACGATGATATCGTTCGCAAGACGGTTGTCCTTTCCGAAAGATACATAACAGACCGTTTTCTTCCCGACAAAGCAATCGATCTTCTTGATGAAAGCTGTGCCTGTGCTGCTCTCCGCAATAAAAACATGGAGCGTCACGATAAGCTTGAGGACGAAAGGCAGAAGCTTCTTATCAGAAAGGACGCTCTTACAAATGCCGATGAGGTAAACTATGAACAGCTTGCCGAGGTCAACACAAGCCTTGCAAGAATTGACAGCGACCTTAAAGAAATTGATCCCGAAACTCTCGTTTCAAAGGTTACAGAGGAGGATATCGCCAAGGTCATCGAACTCTGGACAGGCATCCCCGCATCAAGAATCAAAGAAAATGAGCTTTCAAAGCTTGCCGACCTTGAGAACGAGCTTAAAAAGAAAATTATCGGTCAGGACGAGGCTGTAAAGGCTCTTGCATCTGCAATCAGAAGAAGCAGAGTTCAGATTTCACCTCGCCGCAGACCTGCATCGTTCATCTTTGTAGGTCCTACAGGTGTCGGTAAAACAGAGCTTGTAAAGGTTCTCAGCAAGGAACTTTTCGATACCCCAGAAACTCTTATTAGACTTGATATGAGTGAATTTATGGAGAAACATTCGGTTTCTAAAATTATCGGTTCACCGCCCGGATATGTCGGTTACGATGAGGCAGGACAGGTAACGGAGAAAGTTCGCCGCAGACCTTATTCGGTTCTCCTCTTTGATGAAATCGAAAAGGCTCATCCCGATGTTCTCAATATTTTGCTCCAAATTCTTGACGAGGGCAGAGTTACAGACGCTCACGGCAGAACAGTAAACTTTGAAAATACTGTTATCATTATGACATCAAATGCCGGTTCTGCATCAAAGGACAGCGCATTAGGCTTTGGCAAGACTGAAGAAGATGCCTCAAAAGAAAAGGTTATGAAGGCACTTTCCGAGTTCCTCCGTCCTGAATTTATCGCAAGAGTTGATGAGGTTATCGTATTCAACAGCCTTAAAAAGGACGATTTTGTTAAGATTGCAGACCTTATGCTCTCTGAATATGTTCCGACTCTTGAGGAAAAGCACATCAAGTTCACATTTGACGAAAAGGTTTGTCAGCTCCTTGCAGAAAAGTCATGCAACGGTGCAAGCGGTGCTCGTGACCTCAGAAACACAATTCGCAGAGAAGTTGAGGAGAAAATTGCAAACGCAATGATTGAGGCAGGTGCAGGCGGTGTTACTGCAATGCACCTTACAGCCGAAAACGGTGAGCCTGTTCTTCAGTCAATCTGATTTTTTACGCTAAAAGTTAACACATAAAATTTCCGCATATCGGGCAGTCATCACGATTGCCCGATTTTTTGTTACAATATAATTCCACTAAAGAACAATCCCACACGGCGAGCCACCGTACCCTGTTCGCGTAGATAGTTTGTAATGTCAAAAAACATATTATGCCCGAGCGGAAGTTTTTTTAAAATTGAAAGTTGAAAATTGAAAATGTAAAATTGTGGTCGGGCATACAGTTTGCAAAATGCAAATCATTGTCGCCCGATTGTTTTTGTATATATAGAAGTTGCGTTTAAATGTAGAGGCAGATATTATCCGCCCGCATGGCGAGCCGCCGTCCCCAATTCGTGCAGACAGTTTGTAAATAAAAAAAACATATTATGCATTATACAAACTGTCTACACGAGAGAAAAAACACGAGTAAAAAACGGCTGTGTAGCATAATGTACACAGCCGTTTTTTTGAAAATAAAATGAAAGAAAGATTAACCTTTTACAGCACCTGAAACAACACCCTCGATGATGTATTTCTGACATGCAAAGTAGAAAATAATAATCGGAACGATGCTCAGAACGATAAGCGCCATAATAGCACTTGTGTCCGTATGACCGTAACTGCCGTTAAGATACTGAATGTGAATCGGAATAGTTTTGTAATCCATATCAAGAATAAGATAGGGGAGAAGGTAGTCGTTCCAAATCCACATTGTTTCAAGGATTGCAACCGAAATAAAAGTAGGCTTCATAATCGGAAGAACAATACCGAAAAATGTTCTCAAAGGACCTGCTCCGTCAACATCTGCGGCTTCCTCAATTTCAACAGGAATTGATTTAACAAATCCCGAGAACATAAATACCGCAAGTCCTGCTCCGAATCCGAGGTATATAATCAAAATACCCCACGGAGTTGTAAGCTTGAGACTGTCGGCTGTCTTTGAGAGGGTAAACATTACCATCTGGAAAGGAATAACCATTGAGAAAATGCAGAAATAGTAGATGATTTTGCATATACGAGAATTTGAACGCTGCAAGTACCACGCACACATTGATGTGCAGAAAAGAATAAGCACAACACCGCCGATTGTAATGAAGAAGCTCCATACAATTGACTTCCAGAACGGATAGTTGCCGTGGAACATACCTGTCATATAGCTTTGAAAGCCCTGAAAACTGTCTGCATTCGGAAATTCAAAGATTGCACGGCTGATTGCCGCATTGCTCTTGAAGGAGTTCATCAGTACAATGAAAACGGGAGCAACATAGAATACTGACACAATAGAGAAGAGAATTGTTAAAATTTTCATTCCTACGGTTTGTTTTTTCTTTACAGGCCTATCCTTAGCCTTTGCTGCAACTTTTGCCATTACTGCTGAACCTCCTTTCTTCTTGTGAAGTAAAGCTGAATAAGGGCAATGATAACAACAATTACGAAGAAGATAACGCCCTCAGCCTGACCTACGCCACGAGAATTCTGGTTTGCATAGAATGTATTGTAAATATTGAGAGCCATCATTTCCGTCTGATAAACCATTGTACCGCTTCCCTGTGATACAATACCCGGAGCACCGCCTGTGAGGGCAAGGTTCTGGTCGAACAGCTTAAATGAGTTTGTAAGTGTTAAAAATGTGCAGACGGTGATAGAAGGCATAACCATCGGAATAGTGACTTTTTTAAGAATCTGCCACTTTGTTGCGCCGTCAATCTCAGCTGCTTCAATCAGCTCACCAGGAATATTCTGAATACCTGCAATGTAGATAATCATCATATAACCAATCTGCTGCCAGCACATTAAGATGATCAAACCCCAAAAGCCATATGTCGATGAATATGTCAGGGTACGGCTAAATTTCATCAGGATACCGTTTAACAGCAGCTGCCAAATATAACCAAGTACAATACCGCCGATCAAATTTGGCATAAAAAATACAGTACGGAAAATATTGGTTCCCTTAATATTCTTTGTCAAAAGCATTGCTACCGCAAATGCAAAAATGTTGATCAATAATACTGTCACAATTGTAAATAATGCGGTAAACCAAAGAGAGTGAAGAAAATCTCCGTCTCCAAGGATCTTTGCATAGTTGCTAAGTCCAATAAATTTAGCGTCTGTCACCGTTGTGAGCTTGCAGAGCGAAAGATATACGCCTAACACAAACGGTGCAAGGAAACCTATCGTGAATGCAATCAGCGTCGGCAATACAAATACCGGAAAATATCTCTTTATTGCTTTTTGCATGTTCTTCTCCTCCTGTCTTTCTTTTCTGTAAAAAGCCTTTCTGCGCCTTTGCTTTTCACAATTCTAATTACATAATTTCAGCCTGCCCCGGTATGCTCGTTGGCAGGCTGTTTGATCTTCTTCTCTATTTCACAGCCTTTTTATCTGCCTATCCTGTGAAAAGTCTTTTTTATTCGTTTGCTGCTGCGTATTCTTCAGCCCATCCATCAACAAATGCTGTCTGTACACTATCCCATGCGCCTGTACCCTGTGCATAGTTCAGAAGAGCTCCACCAAGATTGTTTTTCCAGTTCTCAGATGGCATTGTTGTAAAGTTCCAGCTTACTGGTGTCTTTCCTGCCTCTGTATACTCAGCATTTGCTTTTACAAGCGGGTTGTCCGGAAGGTAATCTGAGAATGTTTTGAACGGTGTTACAAATCCCATCTCGTTAGCCAGCATGTCACGACCTTCATCGCTCTCAACTACCCATTTCATAAAATCAAGTGTTGCCTGAATGTCTTCTTCTGAAGCGTTCTTATTTACACACCAGTAGTTCTCAGATCCTGTACAAAGTCCCTGATTTTCTTCTCCATCAACTCCGATGTAGATTGGAAGCATTCCCATATCTTCATCTGCTACTTCATTATCTTTGATATCATTGTAAGCCCATGTACCATTCTGATAGAATACTGCTTCGCCAAGTGCAAATTCACTTGCTGCGTCATCTCCTGTCTTAGAAGAAATCATAGATGGCTCACATGTAGAGTTGTTCAGATACAGATCCCAGATCTGTTTGTAGTTGTCAAGGTATGT
>OHWE01000336.1_pt1 | contig 22430 bp, 18 predicted proteins | sample 1579661 | NCBI WGS metagenome assembly OHWE01 (sample SAMEA3882552, study PRJEB24775) | human gut metagenome | biome: human-associated habitat; feature: intestine environment; material: feces | place: Netherlands | collected 2009/2010 | reverse complement strand
TTTGTACGGAAGAGGAGTATTTAAAAACATTGCCATATCAGTTACCGCCTTTCTTCTGTAATCCGTCGCCGAGGAGCGATACGCCAAGCGCCAGTAAAATGACAGCAAGACCGGGGAAAACAGAGCCCCAGGGAGCAGTCATCAGATACGTCTGGGATTCTGAGAGCATCCGTCCAAGCGAGGCATCGGGCGGCTGGACACCGATGCCGAGAAAGCTCATGCCGGCCTCGGAGAGAACGGCGTTGTTGAAACCGATTGCTGCCATCGAAAGAAGGGACGGGACCGTATTTGGCAGGATATGTACAAATATGATCCGAAGATGGGAAACACCCATCAGACGGGCACTTTTGACATAGTCCATATCTTTGCGTGCGAGAAATTCGCTTCTGGTGATACGTGCAAAGCTCGGAATGAATACGATACCGAGTGCAAGGATCACGTTGTATTTGCCGGGACCCAGCAGCGCGATAAATACCAGCGCCAGCAGGATTCCCGGAAAGGAAACAATGACATCGTTTATGCGCATCAGGATTTCGTCAATCCATCCGCCAAAATACCCGGTGAACGCACCGACAAGAACACCAATGGTTCCGCCGAGTAGCAGAGTAGCGAAAGCGACGAAGAAGGTTGTACCGGTTCCTTTTAAGACGCGGCTGAAAATATCGCGTCCAAAGTGATCGCAGCCGAACGGGTGCGACAGAGAGGGAGCAGCAAACTTGGCTGCGCCGTTCATTGCATCCGGGTCGTACGGTGTATAGAAAAAGCCGATCAGAAGAAACAGAAGCATAAAAGCGGTGAGAACAGCTCCGATGATCAGCGTGAGATTGCGTTTCTTTTTCATAATGAAAACCCTTTCCTTTGTCGTGGGCGGCTCCCTGCGACCTTTCGGTCGCGGGAGCTGATGATCGAAAGCTCCCGTCAGTCTTTTACGCGGATACGCGGATCAATTCTGCCATACAGCAGATCTACCACGAAATTGATGATAATAATGAGGGCGGCGATCAGTACAAGGATGCCCTGAACCACGGGGTAATCGCGGTTGGAGATCGAAGTGATCAGAAGATTGCCCATGCCCGGAATCGAAAAAACCTGTTCCAGAATAATGCTGTTTGCCACAATATCTGCGATTGTCATGCCCCAGAAGGTCAGTACCGGAATCAGGGCGTTTTTCAGCACATGGTGATACATAACACGGCGTGTACTGTTTCCGCGGGAATAGGCGGTGCGCACATAGTCGGCATCGAGCTGTGAGAGCACAGAGCTGCGCAGCATTTTGACAGCCATGGAACAGCGCGGAAGTGCAATGGCGGCAGACGGTGCAACAAGATAACCGATAAAACCGGAAAAATTTTCAGAAATCGGCACATAGGCGCCCGGCTGAAACCATTTGAGAATCAGACCGAAAAGATACGTGATCAGAATACCGATGAAAAATCCCGGCACAGACATGATCACCTGATTGATCGTCATGATCAGCCGGTCCAGATGGCCTCCGGCGTGCTGTGCTGTGAAAATACCGATGGGAATCGAGACAACAAGGATCATCAGGAATGCGATAACGGTGATAGCGATGGTAATCGGAACTTTATCGCGGATCAGTTCTCCGACCGGCATCGAGTACGAATACGAGGTGCCGAGATCTCCATGAAAAAAGCCGGTTCCAGAACCGGCCGATCCAGTCCCATTTCCTTTTGCAGAGCCTCAATCCGCTCCGGCGTCGCCTCCGTGCCAAGCTGCGATTTTGCCGCATCTCCGGGTATGACGGAAAAGGCAAAGAACGATAAAAAGGATACAAGAAGCAGCGTAAGAAGGAGAGAGCCGAATTTCTTTGCAATGTATTTCATGAATGGAAATTCCTCCTTGTGTAATGTAGGATACTCCGGGAATTTTTCCCGGCTTATAAAAGCAGGCACAGAAAAGCTTCGGGCGTATCGGCTGAAGGTTTTCGTGCACGTCATTTTTATTGTAGACAATGCAGGTGTAAATAGCAAGATAAAATTGGAATATCTCGAATTACAGAATAACAGGAAAAGGCCTCTTGCATAACCGGTGCGGATGATGCAAAAAGCCTTTGATAAATTGCCTTCGATAAATCCCCTGTTTAGTTTTCCATTTCCCGTCCGAGATACGTTGCCGCTACCTGGAGGAGCTTCTTTTCCGTGTCGCCCGGCAGGGACTCCCTGTCTTTGCCGCAGAGAATGACCGAACCGATGGCATCACCGGAGGAGAGAATCGGAAAAATGAGCTCCGGCAGAGGAGTAGTATTGTCTGTGTTTTCCAAAATTGAAAAATAAGCCTTTTCACCGGGACGCGCAAGTACTGTTTTCCGGTTCAGAATCGCCTCCTCCAGCCGGCTGCTGATGGACTTGCCAAGATAATTTTTCTGTTCCGGCCCGTTTGCCGCCACAATCTGTTCCTGATCCGAAACACAGACGAGACATCCGGTCACCGTTGAAATCGATTTTGTAAACCCTGCTGCGCATTCCGCCAGCTCTTCGATCGGTGAGTATTTCTTCAGGATAATCTCACCCTCCCGTCCGGTATAAATTTCCATGGCCTGTCCCTCCCGGATCCGCATCGTGCGCCGGATTTCCTTGGGAACTACCACACGCCCCAGATCATCAATCCTTCGAACAATTCCCGTCGCTTTCATATGAAAAATTCCTCCTGTTTCCGCAATGTACTTTCCATAATTTGTGCTGTATGGGTAGTATGTGGAAAAACAGGTGGAATTATGCATGGAAAAAAGAAACAGTATTTCCGCTGTTTGCAGCAATTTCGGAAAAATACAGTGGAACAGCAGTGGTTAGTCTGGTTGCTCCTTTTACAGAAGACTGCGGTCTTTTCCGAGATAGAACAAAGCGATCGTATCCGGTCCGACGTGGCTTCCGGTGCAGTAATCGTAGGAAGTATTGATAAACTCACGCACCTTCACTCTTTTCTGGATTTCTTCCATCATATAAAGAGATTCCTCATAGGCATCTGCATGTGCGATTCCGACGATCTGCTTTTCCGGTTCTTCGATCGTTTCACAGAAAAGACGAATCAGTTCATTTAAAACGGCCTTGCGTCCTCGGACATTCTTGTAGGAAACAATATAGCCATCTTCACTTCCACGCAGAATCGGTTTGATTTTCAGCATATTTCCGACCACAGCGACACTTCCCTTGATTCTTCCGGTACGGGAAAGATATTTCAGATCGCCGACGGTGAAAACACCGTTCATTTTGCTAACGTAGGTTTCCAGAAGATCTGCCGCTTCGTCTACGTTCATGCCCCGATCGCGCATTTCGCTGGCATAGATGGCGAGGATGCCCTGTGCAAGAGAGGCATTCAGGGAATCGACGAGGCGGATTTTACGTTTTCCGCCGTATTCCTCAAGAAGCTCCTCGGCAGCAAGTCTTGCGGAGTTATAAGTTCCGCTGATGTTTTTGCTTAAGGAAAGATAGATGACATCCTGATCTGCCTCAAGAGCGGTGCGGAACGCATCCGCAAAATTTGCGGTGCTGATCAGTCCGGTCTTGATTTCACAGCCGGTGCGCATGGCATTGTAATATTCTTTTCCTTTGGAAAGCTCCTCTTCCGGTGACAGATCCGGGTCGAAGCAGACCAGCTCTTTTCCATTCACAAGATTGACGAAAGAAACGACATGGATATCGTATTTTTTCGCAGTAACAGCAGGCAGATTTGCCGCTGAATCAACAAAAACCTGAAACATAAATAAAATTCTCCTTTGTAGTGTAAATGTCCCCCAAAATGATGTAACTTTTGATAAGCATTGTAGCACATTGTATCACCAAAGAAGAGAGATTTCAATGGAAGATAGACAACATACTACAAAGGAGTGTGCCGACAAGTTGATTCCTGAAATCATCTGTTTTCGGAAGAAATTTGACCAGGTATCAATGCATAGTAATAATGACTAAAAACGGCAGATGTATTTTTAGTAAAAACCGCTTTTGAAATAAAAATAAAATCGTTTTATAATAGAATCATAGCGAGTAGTGTAATGATGTGGGAAAAAACCATATGATACTGCTCGCTTTTATAAAACTATTTTCAGGAGGAACCGTATATGCATGAGTATGAAATCTTTATTGAAGAAATAAATCCGTGTGGAGGGGAGAAACATAGTAAAAAAACTTTGATCGAAGCAGAAGCAGTCAGTCCGGAAGCTTATGTAAAAGAAAACGGAAGATTTCCGGTTCTTGAATCCATGTGCAATGAAAGTGGAGATGTTGTAATAGTAACAGGAGATAATAAAGGTTCTTTTGTACGCTATACTTTTACGGAATAAAAGTGCCGGTCGGTAAGGAGAAAATTTTGTTTGACTTTTTGAAAAAAGAGGCAATATAATTACAGAAAACGAGTGGCGAGTAAGCGTAAATCCAGTTTACCGGCTGCTCGTTTTTGGTTTGCAGAAAATAAATATTGCCGTGAAAAGTGTGTAGCCTGTCAGCGTAAGTCCAGCTTATAAGATAAGGTGAACACTTTTTTTGTGCCAAAAAGAAAGGAGTTAAAACAAAATGGCGGAAAGCAACAAGATGAAGGATATGCCGGTAAATAAGCTGATGATCCAGATGGGAATTCCAATGATCTTATCAATGGCATTGCAGGCAGTCTACAATATTGTAGATAGTGCTTTTGTAGGTAACATGAGAGCAGGAAGCGAGGCAGCCCTAAATGCCTTGACGCTTGTATTTCCAGTTCAGATGCTTATGGTTGCGGTCGGAGTCGGTACGGGAGTCGGCATCAACTCGATTTTGTCAAGAAGTCTTGGTGAGGGCAATAAAGAAAAGTGCAGTAAAATTTCGGGCAACTCAATTTTTCTTGCACTTTGCACCTGTGTTGTATTTGTGCTTTTCGGAATTTTCGGAGTTGACGCATACATAGCCTCACAAACAAGCGATCCGATTATCACATCAATGGCTGTTTCGTATCTGAAAATCTGCACCTACAGTTCACTGGGCGTTAGTATGTACATGATTTTTGAAAAGCTGTTACAGGCAACGGGATATACAATGCAGACAACAGTTGCGCAGATTGTCGGTGCGGTTGTGAACATGATACTTGATCCGATTATGATTTTCGGTTGGTGCGGTTGCCCGAAGCTCGGTATTGACGGTGCGGCTATCGCAACGGTTATAGGTCAGTTCATTTCATTCTTTATTGACGCATATTTCTATTTCAGATGCAATTCAAAGCATTTCAACACATCATTAAAGTATATGAAACCCGAAGGCAGGATTATCAGGCAGATTTATCAGGTTGGTATCCCCGCTATTATTATGCAGGCGCTTATGTCGATTTTGACATACAGCATTAATGTTATTTTTGTAAGAGTTTCAACGGATGCGGTTACGGCTTACGGTATCTACTACAAAATTCAGCAGTTTGTATTTTTTGCCGCATTCGGCATGAACAATGCTATGATTCCGATTATAGCGTTCAACTACGGCAAACAGGATAAAAAGCGAGTGAACGACAGTATTAAATACGGACTTATTTACACGGTATCAATTCTTTGTGCAGGAATTATAATTCTTCAAATTTTTGCAAAACAGATACTCGGAATATTCTCTCTTACAGAATCGACAACCGAACTTGCAATGCTTGCAATTAGAATTATCACACCCGGATTTATATTTGTCGGTGCTAACATTGCGTATCAGGGAATTTTTCAGGCACTCGGCAACGGTGTGCATTCGCTGATACTTTCGCTTGTACGACTTATTGTTGTTCCTCTGCCCCTTGCATACATCTTTTCATGCTTTGATTTTGCATCTTCAATAATCTGGATTGCATTCCCGATCGGCGAAGCTGTAGCCTTTATCGTTGCACTTATTTTTATGGCAAATATCCGCAGGAAAAAGATTAATCCAATTAAAAATGGTGTTTAACAGTAAAAACAATATTTCTTATTGATTTACTTTTTGTTTATTTTGTATAGAGCCAATTATTAAAATCATCGTTTTTGTCGGGTAATTTAAGATTCTAAAAAAATACTGTACAAACATCTTCTTGATTTTTTGTACAGTTTGTCTTTTCGACTGTATGAATATTAGAATTGCACCCTCTCACCTTGAATTTACCCCTAAAAATCGGTATAATATAAGACAATGAACAAAGATAAAGTTCAAAACTTTAATCTTACCTGTTCATTAAATATTCGGCAAAAATGTTTGCTTCTTTATTGAAACATTCATTTTCATAAAACACACAATCGCGAAAAGGATCGTCATTTGACGGTCTTTTTTGCGTTTGAGAAAAATTCATAATTACATAATTTCTGCATAAAAATCGGAGCCGTGAAAAATCACGACTCCTTTTTTTGCTTTATCTTATTTTTTCAGTATAATCAAGTGCTATCCATCCGGCACCGCTTTTGAGTTTGCCCCACTTAGCTGCACCTGCACCCGACTTTTCATCAACTATCGTGTACGCTCCGCCCTTTGGAACAGCACCGTTCACATCGTAATTTGTACCAGGACCTTTACGGATATTCACGCCGTTTGACGAGGTTATTCTCACGATATAACGCCTGAAAGCTTTATCCGAACCCGCTTTTGAACTGTCTGAGCCTGCAGAGTCAGTTTTGTATTTCACATCAAAATAATTGCACATACCCTTGCAGATTGCCTCTCCGATTGCAACTGTATTCTTGCGTATCCAATCCGAGCCTGTCACGGTGTCGTGAAACTCGCATTCAACATACACGGTTAATGCCTTCGGCACATTGATTTCGTAGAGATCGGTTTTGTAGCTGACTGAATCGTCCTTGCCGGGCGAGATTGCTCCGAGGGCAGACTTTACCGCCTCGGCGGCCTTTCTGCCGTTTGAGTTCAGGCAAAACACTCTTGTACCGCCCGTATATTTGCCGTTAAACGCATTAGTGTGGATCGGCATATGAATGTCTGCTCCAAACTTATCCGATTCGGGACAGCGTGTCTGCATAAGCGTACCCGACTTTGCGACCATAACATCGAATCCGCAACGCTTGAGCGCTTTGGCTGCTGCGGCGGCAATTTTGTCGCACTGAGCCATTTCATTCGTACCGCCCGTTGCATAGGTGTTGCCGTTTTGGTTTGACGGACTGAGATATATTTTTTTACTCATTGTCTTTATCTTCTCCCTCTTTTAAATTCATTACTGCCGATGCACCTGCCGCAACAGCCGCAACAGCAAGACCGATGAGAGCGTTCTTTACAACATCACCGTCGTTAAAATCAATACCGCCCAAAGCGAGCGTTACATTGGTGATAAGATAACCGAGAGCAGTCTGAATAAATGTTCTGAACGCTCTTTTTAAACACGGCTTTTTTAAGCATATTTTTATTTTACTCATTATATTATATTTTCCTTTCCTTGTTTTGTTCGTTTTCCAAATCCGCTATTCTGTGTTCCGCTGTTTTGATTTTGTTGTCATTAACTGCCTCGTGCTGCTCAATAAGATATACACGCTCAACAAGATTATTATGCTTGTCAACCTTTTTTTCGAGCTGTTCAATGCGATAATTTGATAATCTTGACGCTGTAAAAATGCCTGCAAGTGAGCCGGCAAGAGTTCCTGCAAATGAAATCAACGCTATAAGAATTTGGTCTGTCAAAAAAATCACCTCCCACTTACAGGCTCAAAAAAAGGAGAAATTGCACTAAACAATGCAATTTCTCCGAAATTTCTTTATATTTATTTTTTAAAACGATTATTTTTTCTTTATAAGAATTATAACAACGGTTTAAGATACTGTCCCGTAAATGATTTTTCAACCTTTGCAACCTGTTCGGGAGTTCCTTTGGCAACGATTGTACCACCGCCGTCACCGCCCTCGGGACCGAGGTCAATAAGATAATCGGCTGTCTTGATAAGGTCAAGGTTGTGTTCAATTACAACAACCGTGTTTCCGCCGTCAACAAGAAGCTGAAGAACATCAACAAGTCTGTGTACATCGGCAATGTGCAAACCCGTTGTCGGCTCGTCAAGAATATAAATTGTCTTGCCCGTACTGCGTTTTGAAAGCTCTGTTGCAAGTTTTACACGCTGAGCCTCACCGCCCGAAAGCGTTGTTGCAGGCTGACCGAGCTTTATATAACCAAGGCCTACTTCATACAGGGTTTTCAGCTTTCTGTAAATCTTCGGGATATTTGAGAAGAACTCCATTCCCTCCTCAACGGACATTTCAAGAACATCATTGATTGACTTACCCTTGTACTTTACTTCGAGAGTTTCACGGTTATATCTCTTGCCCTTGCAGACCTCACACGGAACATAAACATCTGACAAAAAGTGCATTTCAATTTTGATAATACCGTCACCCTGACAAGCCTCACATCTGCCGCCCTTTACATTGAATGAAAATCTGCTTGGTGTAAAACCACGCATTTTCGCATCGGTTGTAGCGGCATAAAGCATTCTGATATCCGTAAACACACCTGTGTATGTTGCAGGATTTGAACGGGGAGTTCTGCCGATAGGACTTTGGTCAATGGCAATTACCTTGTCAAGATTTTCCATACCCCTGATTTCCTTGTGCTTACCGGGGATTGTCTTTGCTCGATTAAGGTCACGGGCAAGGGCTTTATAGAGAATTTCGTTTACAAGTGAGCTTTTGCCCGAACCCGAAACACCTGTTACGCAGACAAATTCACCGAGCGGAATTTTAACATTGATATTTTTAAGGTTATTTTCAGCCGCTCCTCTGACTTCAAGAAAAAGTCCGTTGCCTTTTCTGCGCTTTTCGGGAACGGGAACTTTGCGTTCGCCCGAAAGATACTTGCCTGTGATTGAATTCGGACATTGCTTAATCTTTTCAACATCACCGACACAGACAATTTCACCGCCGTGAATACCTGCCCCGGGGCCTACATCCACAATGCAATCTGCGGCATACATAGTGTCCTCATCGTGTTCAACAACGATAACAGTATTTCCGAGGTCACGAAGTCGCTTTAAGGTTGCAAGAAGTTTTTCATTGTCACGCTGATGAAGTCCGATACTCGGCTCGTCAAGAATATACAGCACACCCATAAGCGAACTGCCGATTTGCGTTGCAAGGCGGATTCGCTGGCTTTCACCGCCGCTGAGTGTTCCCGAGCTTCTTGAAAGAGTAAGGTAACCAAGTCCTACGCTCTTGAGAAAGTTAAGTCTTTCGTTAATTTCTTTTATAATTTCAGCACCGATAATCTGCTCTTTTTCTGTAAGATTGAGCTGACCTACAAAGTCGAGTGCGTCAATAACCGACATTTTGCAGAAATCGGCAATGTTAAGTCCGCCGACTGTTACTGCAAGGCTTTCGGCTGAAAGTCTGTCACCGTGACAGAGATCGCACGGAATTTCTGCCATATACGAGCGGATTTCATCCTTAATCCAGTTACTGCTTGTGTCATGATAACGGCGTTCAAGGTTGTTGATTATACCCTCAAATTTATGCTGATAAGTACCTCCGCCGTAAACAGATTTTTTATTGATTGTCAGCTCATCATCACCTGTGCCGTAGAGGATTTTGTCGATAGTTTCCTTCGGGAGATTTTCAAGCGGTTCATCAAGCGAAAAATTGTACTTTTTCGCTAAAGCCTCCATATACATTGCGGCAATTGTACTGCCTTCCATTGCCCAACCGCTGCCCTTGATACCGCCGTCACGGATACTCTTTGACATATCGGGAATAATTTTGTTCTCATCAATTTTGAGGAATACGCCGAGTCCCGTACACTTTGGGCACGCACCGAACGGATTGTTGAATGAAAACATTCTCGGTGAAAGCTCGTCAATGCTCACACCGTGTTCGGGGCAGGCATATTTTTGTGAAAAAGTCACATCCTCGTCGCCGTTGAAGTTCACCGTAACAAGACCGCCGCCAAGCTTTGACGCTGTTTCGATGCTGTCTGAAAGTCTTGATGCTATTTCAGGCTTGATTACAAGACGGTCAACAATGATTTCTATATTATGCTTTTTATTTTTCTCAATCGGAATATTTTCCGACAAATCATAGATGATCCCGTCAACTCTTGCACGGACATAACCTGATTTTCCGGCACTGTCAAGAACCTTTGCGTGTTCGCCCTTTCTGCCCCTTACAACGGGAGCCATAACCTGAATTTTCGTACCCGTTTCATAGGTCATAATCTTATCGACAATCTGGTCAACTGTCTGCTGACGAATTTCCCTTCCGCAAACCGTACAATGCGGAACACCTATTCTTGCGTACAAAAGGCGGAGATAATCGTAAATTTCCGTAACCGTACCGACCGTTGAACGGGGATTCTTTGAAGTAGTTTTCTGATCGATTGATATTGCAGGCGAAAGTCCCTCTATGCTTTCAACATTAGGCTTGTCCATCTGACCGAGAAACATTCTTGCATAGGAAGAAAGGCTTTCAACATATCTTCTCTGTCCCTCGGCATAGATTGTGTCAAACGCAAGCGAGCTTTTGCCCGAACCCGAAAGTCCTGTAATTACGACAAGTTTGTTACGGGGAATTTCAACATTTACATTTTTGAGGTTATGCTCTTTTGCACCTCTCACAATAATTTTATCCTGTGCCATTTCATCTACCCTTTACTGTGTCAAACACCTGACACAACTTCATACATTCGTTTGAATTTTGATTCATATACACGCATAGCCTCTCATTGCGAGAGGCTATGTTTATTTGATATTAACCTTCTGTGGACTCGTCAACCTTTGTTTCGGCTGAGGGTTCTTTGTCGGCAGTTTCCTGCTCAACTTCTTCGGGTTCTTTATATGTGCCGTTCATTACGGCAGTAAAGTCCTCGCTGCCCATCTTCTCATGCTTGATAAGATATTTTGCAATATCGTGGAGCTTATCCATATTATCGCTGAGAATCTTAGTAGCGTCGCCATATGCCTTGTTGACCATATCAAGAACAAGCTGATCGATTTTAGCGGCGGTAGCCTCGGAATAATCCTGAGTTCTGCTGCCCATATCTCTGCCGAGGAATACGGAATTGTTGTCTGTGCCGTAGCATACACAACCGAGTTCCTTAGTCATACCGTACTTTGTAACCATTGCACGGGCTGTTTTTGTAGCCTTTTCAATATCGTTTGACGCACCTGTTGAGATGTCATCCATAATAAGTTCTTCGGCAACTCGACCGCCAAGACTTACAACGATATCCTCATACATACCTCTGCGTGAGTTGTATGACTTGTCCTCACTCGGGAGCGGCATTGTGTAACCGCCTGCCATACCTGTCGGGATAATTGAAATCTCGTGAACAGGGTCCTGAGTTTCGAGCTTATCAAAGAGGATTGCGTGACCTGCCTCATGATAGGCTGTGAGCTTTTTCTCTTTCTCACTCATTACTTTGCTCTTTTTCTCTGCACCGACAACAACCTTGACTGTTGCCTCCTTGATTTCGTCCATAGTAATGGCTTTTTTATCTTTTCTTGCGGCAAGAAGTGCGGCCTCATTAAGAAGATTTTCAAGGTCTGCACCTGTAAATCCGGCTGTTGTTTTAGCAATAGTCTTGAGATTTACATCGGGTGCAAGAGGTTTCTTTCTTGCATGAACCCTGAGGATAGCCTCACGGCCGTTTACATCGGGATAGCTTACAACAACCTGACGGTCAAATCTGCCCGGACGCATAAGAGCCGGATCGAGAACATCGGGTCTGTTAGTTGCGGCAATAAGGATTACACCCTCGTTAGCACCGAAACCGTCCATTTCAACAAGCAACTGGTTAAGAGTCTGCTCACGCTCATCGTTGCCGCCGCCAAGACCTGCGCCTCTCTGGCGACCTACGGCGTCAATCTCATCAATAAAGATGATACAAGGCGAGTTTTTCTTTGCCTGATCAAAGAGGTCACGAACACGGGACGCACCGACACCGACAAACATCTCAACAAAGTCTGAACCTGAAATTGAGAAGAACGGCACACCTGCCTCACCTGCAACAGCTCTTGCAAGCAATGTTTTACCTGTACCGGGAGGGCCTACAAGGAGAACACCCTTTGGTATTCTTGCACCAAGTTTGTTATACTTTTCAGGAGCCTTGAGGAACTCAACAACCTCTGCAAGCTCTTCCTTTTCTTCATCGGCACCTGCAACATCATCAAATGTTGTCTTGCGCTTTTCATCGTTTGTATTCTTAATCTTGGCTTTGCCAAAGCTCATTTCCTTGCCGCCAAGACCTCCGCCGCCCATTTTCTTCATAATGAGCACCCAGGCAACGATGAGAATAATCATAATGATTAGTGTCGGAATCATTTCCATAAGTATGGAATTATCCGTTGCACGGGTAAGGTTATGCGGAATTTCATCAGTTGACGCCGGATTGTAGTACGGCTTGATGTCATCAAGGAAACGCTGAATATCGGCAAGCTGTCCTTTTACAACAATCTTTGATTTTTTACTGTTCGAGCGGGTTTCCTGCTGTTCAGTTGCAGTCTGAGTAGCAGTTGTTGCAGATTGAGAGTCGGAATCGGTTGATTTGATGGGACTCATACCCTCTTTAAGGGTAATTTCAATCTGACCTGAACCGTAGTCAATGTTAAAACTGTCAACCATATCCTGAACAAAATACTGCTCAAGCTCCGAGGTTTTCGGTGAAGTTGACTTATTTGTGCTCAGCACAGCCGCTGTTATAATGATTATCAGAATGGGAATTCCGAGATAAAGCAGCAGATTGCGCACTTTCTTTTTATTGTCCAATGCTGTCACTCCTCTGTATAGTATTATTTTTCCGAGGTGGAAATATGTAATGCCACGAAAATTTGCGGCTTATTTTCGCATTAAAATCACGAATAAACTGACGGCTTTAATACGCCTACATAAGGAAGATTTCTGTACTTTTCGTCGTAGTCAAGACCGTAGCCGACGATAAATTCATCCGGAATTACCGCACCTGCGTAGTCAATATGGATATCGGCAACCCGTCTGTCCGGCTTGTTAAAAAGTGTACAGAGCTTTACTGATTTTGCCTTCTTGGCTTTGAGATATTTTGTGATAAAGTCAAGAGTATTGCCTGAGTCGATAATATCCTCAACAATGAGAATATCCTTGCCCTCAACAGACTGGGAAATATCCTTCTGAATATTAACTCTGCCTGAGCTTACAGTACCGCTGCCGTAGCTTGAAGCAACGATAAAGTCGATTGAAAAATCAAGATTAACCTTTCTCATAAGGTCAACCATAAAGGCAACGCTGCCCTTGAGCAGACCGACCATTATAAAATCTTTGTCATTATAATCTTTTTCAATCTGTTTTGCAATAGTGTTCACAATATTTTCAATATCTTTTTCCGAATACAGAATTTTTTCAATATCCTTATGCATAATTAACCCTCTTTGTCTATATTTATGAGTAATTTTTCGGTTTTTTCGGTGTCATCTGCCTTTCCCTGCAATGAAACACCAAGCTTTTCACACCACAAAACGGTGTTGGATACCGCAAGCAGTAACAGCCTGTCCCTCATTTCGGACGGGATTTTCTGTTCGTTAAAAACCTTGCGGAGCGGTTTTGTGACCATGCGGTCCGGATATGTAAACCTGTCGCCTGCTCTGCGTGTGCGAAAAACAGGATTTTCGCCAAGCCGCTTTTTGGAAACGAGGTTATTTTGATTTGTTTCTTTTTCGGTAATTTCATTTACCGTGTATATTTTTCCGTCATAAGAAAAGGTCATATTATTCTTTAACGGAATTTCATTAAAATCAGGAGAGTTTTTGGAACATACAAAGCGGAGTATTCCCTGTTTTGAAACGGCTGTGCATTGTTTTGACAGTTCAACGCTTCCTCCGTTTCTGATTATTTCACACAATAGTAGAATTGTTTTTCTTTCGGGAGAAATGTTGCAATTATTCTTTAACAGAATAAACAACATTTCCTTCAGAACGGCAGAATCAAGGCTCAACAGCTTTTTGCAGTCGTAGCCAAAATCACCTTTGCAGTCACGCATGGCTTTTTCGGCACATTTCTTAATGAAAGCAGCCGATTCTCCTGCATTTTCACTCAAGCCTAAAGCCGTCCGTTCAAAAGAAGGATTCAGCTTTTTAAGACACGGAATAATGTTATGCCTAATGTAATTTCGTGTGTAATCATCGGCAAGATTCGTACTGTCGGTAACATATTCAAGGTTGTTTTCCTCGCAATAGCTTTCAATGTCACCTCTCGAAAGTTCAATCAGCGGTCTGATTATGTTCCCCCGTTTTGGAGGAATTGCCGACAAGCCTGTCAAAGACGCACCCCTTGCAATATTGAATATCAGCGTTTCGGCATTGTCGGATGCCGTGTGAGCGGTTGCAATCTTTGCACAAAGTTTTTGCGAAAGTTCTTCAAAGAAAGCGTAGCGGACATTTCTTCCGCAAAGCTCTTCGCTGATTTTCTGCTGTTTGGCAAGCGTGGGAACATCAACGCTTTTTATGAAAAGTTCCGTGTTAAATTTCTTACAAAGAATTTTGCAGAAATTTTCATCACGCTTTGCCTCATCACCACGGATATTGTGGTTGATATGAGCGGCATAAATCGAAAGATTGTATTTTTCTTTCAGAGAAACAAAAACGCTTAACAAAGCCGTGGAATCAGCTCCGCCCGAAAGTGCAACGATTACGCTGTCGCCTTTTTCAAGCAAGCCGTATTTTTCAACGGTTGCTGTAACACGGTTAAGCATCTCGGTTGTCCGTTCCCGTAAAGCGCATGAACTCGCCCTGCCAATGCAGTTTTACAATATTAGTTTCACCGTGACGGTTCTTTGCTACGATACACTCGCCCGAATTCATATCGGCTGTCGGTGCGGCAGAATCCTCTCCGCTCTCTTTGTCATAGTAGCCCTCACGATAAAGGAACAATACGATATCGGCATCCTGCTCGATAGAACCCGAATCTCTCAGGTCGGCAATCTGCGGTCTGTGGTCATCACGCTTTTCTGCAGCACGGGAAAGCTGTGACAGGGTGATTACGGGAACATTCATTTCCTTTGCAAGAATTTTCAGATTTCGTGTAATTTCCGAAATTTCATTTACACGGCTGTCAATCTTTCTGCTGCTCGACATAAGCTGAAGATAGTCGATTACAACGAGATCAAGGTTGTGAAGTCGGCGAAGTCTTGACTTCATCTCAGGAATTGTAATACCAGGAGTATCGTCAAGATAGAGGTCGGTTTTGCTGAGAATATCGCTTGCGGGGATAAGTCTTGACCACTCCTCCTCGGTAAGCTGACCTGTTCTCAGTTTTGTACCGCCGATAAGCGCCTCACTTGAAAGCAGACGGCTTGCAAGCTGTTCCTTTGACATTTCAAGCGAGAAAAACGCAACGGTCTTTTTAGACTTACACGCAACATTTCGTGCAATATTGAGTGCGAAACTCGTTTTACCCATACCCGGTCGGGCGGCAAGAATGATAAGGTCGGAACGGTTAAGTCCCGTAATCATTCGGTCAAGGTCGCCTATGCCCGTTGGGATAGGTTTCATACTGTTGTCGGTTTCGCTGTTGAGTGCGTCAAGTCGGTCAAAAGTCTGTAAAATTACCGAGTTGATACGCTCAAGACCGTGCTTTTCATTGCCCTGTCTGATGTCAAAAATCTTCTGTTCTGCCGAATCAATCAGAACCGAGGGATCATCATTGCCTGCAGTTGCGTCATCAATAATTTCTCGGGACGCCGTAATAAGTCTGCGAACATTGTACTTTTCCGCAATAATCTTCGCATACTCCTCGGCATTTGAAATTGACGGACAATTGTTGACAAGATCCATAAGGTAGGTTTTTCCCGTTGTCTCGTCAAAAGCCTTATTCTGTTTTAATTTTTCAAGCAGAGTGACAAAGTCGATGCTAAGGCCGAGTCCGATCATCTCCTGCATCTGTGCAAAAATCAGCTTGTGCAAAGAAACATAGAAATAATCGGGGCTTTTCAGAGTATCAACAACCTTGTCAAAGGTGTCGCTTTCAAGAATGATTGCACCTAAAACCGCTTGTTCCGCTTCGGGGCTGTACGGCAGATGAAGTCCGTCATAACTGCCCGCAAAATTTAAATCAGCCATTTTTACTCCTGTTTATTATGCCTCGGATACCTGAACATCAATCTTTGCAGAAACGCCTGTAAAGAGCTTTACCTCTGCGTGATATGTACCGAATTCCTTAATGTCGCAGTCAAGAACAACCTTGCGCTTGTCAACATCAATGTTGTACTGCTTTTTGATTTCCTCGGCAACCTGCTTTGAAGTTACGCTGCCGAAAAGTCTGCCGCCCTGTCCTGCTTTTGCAGTCATCTTGAAGGTTTTGCCCTCAAGAGTCTTTTTATCATGTTCTGCCTGAGCCTTTTGGGTTGCAATTTTATAATTTTTGGAATTCTCGGCATTCTTATATTCATTCATAGCCTGAGCGTTTGCCTCTTTTGCAAGCTTTCTCGGAAGGAGAAAGTTTCTTGCATAGCCGTCAGACGCTTCAACAAGCTCGCCTTTTTTGCCGAGTGATTTTACATCCTGCATTAAAATTACTTTCATAACCAATCAACCTTTCTTACGAGTTTTCCTCATCATCAAGTGTGTTGTCAATTTCAGACAGCAACTGTTGATAAGCAAGCTCTTTTGTAGTGTTTTTAAGCTGTGTCGCCGCCATGGTCTGATGACCGCCGCCGCCAAGCTTTTCCATTATAATCTGAACATTAACATTACCGTAGCTTCTTGCTGAAATGTTAATTTGACTGTTGTCTTCAAAAAGAACGAAGGATGCGTCAACACCTTTGAGGTTGAGCATTTCATCAGCCGCCTGAGCCGACGCAAGCCTTATATCGCCGTCACCGCTCGGCGCAATCGAAATTGCACAGCCACGGTAAACATGAGCCTTGCACACAATGTCAACCTTTTCACGGTAGGTTTCGATATTATCGGAGAACATACCCTTTACGGTGAGTGTGTTTGCACCCCTTTTTCTCAGATAAGCCGCCGCCTCAAATGTGCGCACACCTGTTTTAACGGCAAAATTCTTTGTGTCAAGTGTAATGCCTGCAAGCATTGCGTCAGCCTGAACATATGTGAGCGGAGAATCATCAAGACAGCTGATTATTTCACTGCACATTTCACAGGTTGAAGACGCCGAGGGTTCGTGACAGAACACAAGAGCGTTGTTTATGTAATCAACCGCCTTTCTGTGGTGGTCGATAATGATAACCTTTTTACATTTTTCGTAGAGCTCACTGCTTTCAAGAGAACGCTTCAGGTGCGTGTCAACTATGATAAGAAGCGACTTCTGGGTAAGTCCCGAAAGAGCGGCTTCCGGAGAAATGAATATATCGGTGTCGAGCTTTTCATCAGTATATTCAATGAGCTGTTTTGCCATTGAGGTTTCTCGGTTAATGACAACCTTTGAATAACGCTTGAAAGTTTTCTCCATTATGCATTGAAGTCCGATTGCCGCACCTACGCAGTCAAGGTCGGAAAACTTGTGTCCCATAATAAAGATCTTGTCGCAGTCGGCAACAACACGGCTGATTGCGTTTGCAATAACTCTCATACGCACCTTGCTTGCCTTTTCCGCTGCGGCAACCTTTCCGCCGAAGAACTCGTATGTATTGTCTTTTTTAATGACAGCAACCTGATCGCCGCCTCTGCCCAGTGCCATTTCAAGGGCTTTCCTTGCGTTGAGCTCGCTCTCTTTGATGTTATTATAACCTCGGCAAAGACCTACCGAGATTGACGCACTGTGGTTGTTTATCGTGATTCCTCGGATAGTTTTAAGAATCGGAAACTTATCGGCTGCCATTTTTTCAACATCGGCATCTCTGAAAATTATCATATAACGGTTGTTGCCGATTTTTTTGTAAAGAGCCGAATACTGCTCCGCCCACTTTTGCAGGCAAACTTCAATATCGAGCATTGCCTCGGAAAACGACTCGTCCGAGTTATCGGAAAAGTCCTCTGCATTATCAAAAACGGCAATCGCAACGCACGGCTTGGAAGCAAGATATTCCCTTGTAATCTGCTTGTAATAGGTGTTTTCGATAAATTCACAGACAGCGCCCTCGCCTGTAGAACGGCAATAAACCGTGTATTCTCTGCCGTCAATGGCAACATCACAGCCCTCACCCTTTTTCAGACAGTCAATTTCTTTTCCCGAAAGGTAGGCTTTGATATTATCGCCCTCTGCACCCTTTCCGCCGCACATAGCCTTGCGGAATCGTGAATTGCACCATACAATGTCACCCTGTCTTCCTACAACGGCAACAGGGCAACTGAATTTTTCAAGGTAATCTTCGTTAATACCCTTTATACTTCCGACTATATTTTTTACCGTACTTTTTACATAGCTTGTAAATCGCAATGAAGTTATAAGCACAACGGCTAAGGAAAGAACAGACACACCGAGTTCGATATAGAACACAACAGGCGAATAGTCATAGCTGACAACAGCCATGGCAAACATTATCACCGAAAAAATTATGAACCACGGTGTAAGCGTCCAATTTCTTTTTCTCATGTCAAACCTCTGTTAATAACAAAATAGCAAAAAATAAATCAGCGAATAAAACTTAAACCTCCTGAAGAATAGGAAGAATCATCGGAGCTCTCCTTGTACGCTGACCGATAAGTTTTGAAACATCATCCTTGATTCTGTTCTTAATAATGCCCCATTCGTGAACATTATTCTCTGCACAATCCTCAAGAATTGCAAGAGCGGTCTGCTTGACCTCTTCAAGAAGTCTTTCGCTCTCACGAACATATACAAATCCTCTTGAAACAATATCGGGACCGCTGATAACATGACCGTCATAAACATCAAGAGAAGCAACAATAATGATAAGTCCGTCCTGTCCGAGGTGCTTTCTGTCACGAAGAACGATACTTCCGACATCACCAACGCCAAGACCGTCAACGAACACCTTGCCTGCCTGAACAGGCGGAAGCTCTTTCATATAATCCTCGTTGATTTCAAGAACACTTCCGACATCACCGATATAAATGTTCTTGCGTTCCATACCGAGAAACATTGCAAGGTCGGCATGTTTTCTGAGGTGTTTCTGTTCGCCGTGAACAGGGATAAAATACTTTGGCTTTACAAGCTTCTGCATGATTTTGAGTTCCTCCTGACAGGCATGACCTGAAACATGAACTTCATACATTGACTCATAAATTACCTTACAACCCTTTTTAAGAAGTTCGTCAACAACATTGCCGACTGTTTTCTCATTACCGGGAATCGGATTGGCTGAAATTATGATGAAATCACCCTCACCGACCATTACCTTGCGGTGGTCTGAATATGCCATTCTTGAAAGTGCGCTCATCGGCTCGCCCTGACTGCCTGTTGTAACAAGAACAACCTGCTGCGGCATATACTTGTCGAGCATATCAATATCGATAAGAATATTTTCGGGAAGATGAAGATATCCGAGCTTTTGTGCAACATCCATATAGTTGACCATACTTCTGCCAGAAAAAGCAACCTTTCTTCCGTACTTTTCTGCACAGTCAATAATCTGCTGAACACGGTTTACATTTGACGCAAAAGTTGCAATTATAATTCTGTAATTTTCCGCACTCTTGAAAAGATTGTCAAGGCTGTCGGATACAGTTCTTTCCGTAGGGGTGTATCCGGGTCTTTCGGCATTTGTACTCTCCGAAAGAAGTGCAAGAACACCTTCGTCACCCACTCTTGCAAAGCTTGAAAGGTCAATCATATCACCCGTGATAGGTGTGCAGTCAATCTTGAAGTCGCCCGTGTGAACAATAGTACCGCCCGGAGTGTGAATTGCAAAAGCAACAGCATCGGGAATCGAATGGTTTACATGAATGAAGTCAATCTTCATACAACCGAGCTTTATTGACTGACCTGCATTTATTACATTAAGCTGAGATTGATTGTAAAGACTATGCTCCTTGAGCTTGTTGCCTACAAGACCGAGCGTAAGCGGTGTACCGTAAATCGGAACATTCACCTTTGAAAGAAGAAAAGGCAAACCGCCGATGTGATCCTCGTGTCCGTGTGTAAGGATAATACCCTTAACTCTGTCGGCATTCTGTTCAATATATGTGAAATCCGGAATTACAAGGTCAACGCCGAGCATATCCCCGTCAGGAAATGCCATACCGCAGTCGATGATGATTATATCGTTTTCACATTCAACAAGGGTGATGTTCTTGCCTATTTCGTTAAGACCGCCGAGAAATGCAATCTTAATTGACGGCTTCTGAGCATTCTTTTTTGGATAACCCTTTGACTTTGACGGATATTTCTTTTTGCCGTAATTTGACTTTCCGTTCGATTTCGGCTGAAATCCGTCATCATTTTTCTTATAGTAAGCGTTGTAAGAATTTTTACCCGAACCGCTCTTTTTTGAAGCATTATTTTTAGAGTATTGCTTCACATTCTTTTTGCCTTTTGAGTACCTTGACTGTTTAAGCATAAAGTTTTCGTTCCTCTTTTCTGTACTCACAAATCTACCTCCGTTTTCTGAAATATGTACTGAATAAAAGAAAAATAAATATATCAAAGACCTCTGAGCGCCCGTGAGGTCTTAATTTATTTATAAAATAAATTCTCCGTTCTGATAACGGTGAACATCTGTATTTATAATAATATCCGCAAAATATACGAATTTTATTCCCGTAATTATGGCAACACATAGCTACCCTATCATAGTTTTTCATTTTATTTTACCGCATATCCTACTGCAATGTCAAGAAATTTTCATAACAAACACAAAATCCAAGGCTTGCAATCCGCATAACAAAGGCAATTTTATGCATAAAAATTTGAAATTTCCGTAAAATAAAACCCGTAAGCGATTTTTTAATTGCAATATTATGTATAAATTTCAAAATTTGTTCAAACACCTACCAAAGTTATCAGAATTATATCAAATAATGGGTTGCAATTGTCGTTTCAGCGTATTATAATCTATAGTGCGGATTTTAATATTTTGAATAATTAGTACACTCTGAATTAAAGGAGAATTATTTTTGAAACAAGTTGAAATTTTTACAGACGGTGCTTGCAGCGGAAATCCCGGTCCCGGCGGTTGGGGTGCTGTTTTAAGATATAACGGTCACGAAAAGGAAATTTCAGGCGGTGAGGCAAACACAACCAACAACCGTATGGAGCTTTCGGCTGTTATCAATGCACTTGCTCTGCTCAAAGAACCGTGCAAGGTAACGCTTTACAGCGACTCGCAGTATGTTTGCAACGCACTAAAGCTCGGTTGGGCTAAAAAGTGGAAAGCAAACAACTGGATGCGTAATAAAAAAGAAAAGGCTTTGAACCCCGAACTTTGGGACAGGCTTCTTACCCTGTATGATACTCACGAGGTTGAAATTGTGTGGGTGAAAGGACACGCAGGTCATCCCGAAAACGAGCGTTGCGACAGACTTGCCGTTGCAGCCGCAAAACAATTTGCATAACAATAAACTTATATAAAGGTGGATATAAAATGAGATATGTTTATGCCGACAACTCGGCTACTACAGCACTTTCGCCGAAGGTGCTTGAAAAAATGATGCCATACCTCACCGAGGTTTACGGAAACCCGTCAAGCATTTATACAATCGGTGCAAAGGCAAGGGCTGCCGTAGAAACTGCAAGAGAAAACATTGCAAAGAATCTCGGTGCGGCTAACCCGAATGAAATTTACTTTACCTCAGGCGGAAGTGAATCCGACAACTGGGCGCTCAAGGGTGTTTGTCACGCTCTCAAGGCAAAGGGCAAAAAGCACATCATTACTTCAAAGTTTGAGCATCACGCTATTCTTCACACATGTGAGGCTCTTGAAAAGGAAGGCTTTGAGGTTACTTATCTTGATGTTTACGAAAACGGTATCGTTCATCCCGAGGATGTTGAAAATGCAATTCGTGAGGACACGGCTATAGTTTCGATTATGTATGCAAACAACGAAATCGGTACAATTCAGCCGATTTCAGAAATCGGTGCAATTTGCAGAAAGCACGGCGTTCTTTTCCATACAGACGCAGTTCAGGCGGCAGGTTATGTGAAGATTGATGTTCAGAAAGAAAACATTGACCTTCTTTCAATGACAGCACACAAGCTCCACGGACCGAAGGGCTGCGGTCTTCTCTACATCAGAAAAGGCGTAAGAATTGAAAACCTCATCTACGGCGGTGCTCAGGAGAGAAACAAGCGTGCCGGTACCGAAAATGTTGCAGGTATTGTCGGTCTTGATGCCGCACTTCAGCTTGCAGTTGATGGTATGGACGAAAGAAACGCAAAGCTTGAAAAGATGCGTGACAGACTTATTGATGGTCTTTTAAAGATTGAGCGTTCAAGAATCAACGGTGACAGAGTTCACAGACTCCCCGGCAATGTCAATATGTGCTTTGAGGGTATTGAGGGTGAAAGCCTTCTTTTAAGACTTGACCTCAAGGGTGTTTCGGCATCATCGGGTTCTGCATGTACATCGGGCAGTCTTGATCCGAGTCATGTACTTCTTGCAATCGGTCTTCCCCACGAAATTGCTCACGGCAGTATGCG
>OHWE01000333.1_pt1 | contig 22639 bp, 17 predicted proteins | sample 1579661 | NCBI WGS metagenome assembly OHWE01 (sample SAMEA3882552, study PRJEB24775) | human gut metagenome | biome: human-associated habitat; feature: intestine environment; material: feces | place: Netherlands | collected 2009/2010 | reverse complement strand
AGCTGCCGGAGCGGTGCTTAAGCCGTCAGGCGGGAATTGTGCGGTGTTGCCTTAGGTCATCTAGCACAAAGTCCCGGAATGGTCAAGACCATTCCCTACAGGTTGGTTTATAATGTGTGACGGACATAAAACATGCATCCCACCCGTAGGGGCGCACAGTGTGCGCCCGTTGCCTTGCGGAGGATGATGGGGTGAAATAGAGGGCAAGGCCCGTCCGGGACGATGCGAGCATCGTCCCCTACAAATGATTTGCAGAGTTTATCACCATCGGCAAGGTTTCTCCACGGCACGATGGAAACATCACGCCCGGACCAGAGCGACCGAGACATCGTTGACGTTGGTGCCGGTGGGGCCGGTGATAATCAGGCCATTGCATTTTTGCAGGGCATGGTAGGCATCGTTATCAGCCAGCGTGGCAAAGATATCGCAGCCCTGGGCTTTCAGCGCGGCCTGGGTGGTGCTGTCCACAAAGCCGCCTGCGGCATCGGTGGGGCCGTCGGTGCCATCAGAGCCAACGGAGAACACCGCGCAGCCATCCAGCCCGGCGATACCGGGAGCGGCGGCAAGGGCGAGCTCCTGATTGCGGCCGCCTTTACCGTGGCCGGTCAGATGCACCACTGTTTCGCCACCTGCAATCAGGGCAATACGGCGGCCCGCGGTGCGCTGGTAGCGCACCATGTTGGCCAGGAACACACCGGCTTCCCGGGCTTCGCAGCTCAGGCAGTCGGTCAAAATCAGCGGCTCATAGCCAAGGGTGCGGGCGGTGGCAGCGGCGGCGGCGCACAGCTGGCGCACGCTGCCGGTAATCTGGGTTTCTACGTTGTCCAGCGCTTTGGGCGTTTCCTGCTCCAGCAGGGTCAGCATCTGCTCCGTCATGGGCAGGTGGTATTTCTGCACGATCTCCTTGGCCTGTGCGCAGGTAGAACTATCCGGGTAAGCGGGGCCAGAGGCAATCATATCCAGCGGATCGCCCAGAATATCCGAAAGCACGATGGAAACCACATGGGCCGGGGCACACAGCTGGGCAAAACGGCCGCCCTTTACGCCGGAAAAGCGCTTGCGGAGGGTGTTGATCTCTACAATATCCGCCCCGCAGACCAGCAGGTTGTGGGTGAGTTCTTCCAGATCCGCGGCGGGGATGAGCGGCTTTTCAAACAAAGCGGAACCGCCGCCGGAAAGCAGGAACAGCACGGTGTCCTGTGCGGTCAGCCCGCTGACGAGGTCCAGCGCCTGCTGGGTGGCGGTAAAGCTGTTCTCGTCCGGGATGGGGTGCCCGGCTTCCCGGATGGTAAAGTTGGCGATGGGGCCTTTGCTGTGGTTGTACTTGGTAATGACAATACCGGTATCAATGCGGGAACCCAGAATGCGGCTGGCGGCGTGGGCCATCTGCCAGGCACCCTTGCCGGCGGCAACCAGCACAACGCGCCCGGAACCGAAATCGCGTCCTTCCAGCGCTTTGCGGACGGCCTCGTCCGGCTGGGCGGCGGTGATGGCGGCCTGAATGATGGCGTCAGCATCTTGGCGGAGTTTAGACATAGGGATCACACTCTTTTCTGTTTTGTTTGTTGGTTCTTTAATTTCTGTTATAACATGCAAATCAATCATTCAGCAATCGGCAGAACGTACAGAATTGGCGACAAAATTTTGGCGGCACGGGGATGCCCGCACCGCCAAAAAAACAGAATTTTGAGGTTTTACAGGTCGCGGCCCAGCTTGATGCCAGTCAGGTGCTCGTAATACTGGGCAATGGCGCTGTGGTCTGCCTGGCCCTTGCCATTGCTGTGCAGCCACTGCAAAATTTCCTGCACTTCGGCGGTCATCGGCACCGGGGCACCCACGGTGTGGGCGCAGTCCAGGGCGTTGTTCAGGTCCTTGATGTGCAGGTCAATCTTGAAGCCGGGCTTATCGTTGCCCTCGATCATCATGGGAGCTTTGGCGTTCATGACGGTGGAACCAGCCAGGCCGCCCTTGATGGCCTGGAACACCAGGTCGGGGTCAACACCGGCTTTCTGGGCCAGGGTCAGGGCTTCGGCCACAGCCTGGATGTTGGCCGCCACGATGATCTGGTTGGCCAGCTTGGTGGTGTTGCCTGCGCCGATGCCGCCGCACAGCACGGCGGAAGAACCCATGGCCAGCAGGACCGGTTTGAAGGTGTTGAAGACCTCTTCTTCGCCGCCGACCATGAAGGAAAGGGTGCCGTCAATTGCCTTGGGCTCGCCGCCGGAAACGGGGGCGTCCAGCATCTGGATGCCGTGGGCGGCAAGCACGGCGGCAATCTCCTTGCTGGCGATGGGGTTCAGCGAGGTCATATCAATAAAGGTGGAGCCGGGCTGCATGTGGGCGGCAACGCCGTTTGCACCCAGCATGACCTGTTTAACCTGCGGGGCGTTGGGCAGCATGGTCAGCACAAGGTCACAGGTGGAGCCGATGGTGGGCTGGTCGGCTACTTTGGCGCCGCAGGCTTCCAGCTCAGCTGCGGCGGCGGGGGAGTGGCTGTCCACCGTAACGTCATAGCCGGCTTTGAGCAGGTTTTTGGCCATGGGGCGGCCCATGATGCCAAGACCGATAAAACCAATTTTCATACGATCACACGACCCTTTCTTTGTAAGGTACATCTGAAAACAAAGAAATAGACTAAATTTTCGACTTTTCAGATACACCCCAGGAAAACATGGGATACCCTGCCGGAACAAAAGCGGCAGGCAAGATAAAAACAATTTTATTATAGTAATGGATTATACAAATTGCAAGAAGAACTTTTGTGAAACACATAAAAATATAGGCAAAAAGGCAGAAAAATAAGGGGGACTGCGTTGCACAAGGGCAAAACGTGTGATAGAATAATAGAAATATCTCCGGTTAATACGGATGCGCTGCGGGGGCCAACCCGCACAAGGGAAAGTGAAGGAAAAAGCTATGGAACGCCGCCCAATCAAAACGATCCGCAATCAGGTGTATCAGATCCTGAAGGATGATATCTGCGAAGGAAGATTTGCTCCCGGCCAGTGGCTGCAGGAAAATGAGCTGGCAGAGCGCCTGTGCGTGAGCCGCAGCCCCATCCGGGAAGCACTGCGCCAGCTGGCTTCGGACGGGCTGGTGGTGGAGATCCCCAACAAGGGTGTGTTTGTAAAAGAGTTTACCGCGCGGGACATAGAGGAAATTTTTGACCTGCGCGTTCTGCTGGAAGATTACGCCATCAGCAAGCTGCAGCACCACCTGACCACGGCGGATATGCAGCAGCTGATCGACTGCCTGAACGAGATGGAGCGGCTGCACGCCCAAAAGAACCTGCGTGCCTACACGGATATGGATTCTAAGCTGCACGGGCTGCTGATTGAACTGTGCGGCAACAGCCTTTTGGAATCCATGTATGCAAGGATCCATTCGCTGAATCAGCAGTTCCGTATTTATTCGCTGACAAGTACCCAGCGCTTTAATGAATCGATGGAAGAGCACCGCGATATTGTGCACTGCCTGCTGACCAACAATGCGGACGAGGCAAGGGCCATCAACAAGCGCCATTTGCAGCTGGCGAAAGATAAAATTATCCAGCATTTTTCTGAGCAGGAAGCCCTGAAACAGGCAGCGGATGCACAGCCCAAAACAACCGCCGAAGCGGACAAAAAAGCAAAATAACAAAATAACAAAATAACATGTGCCCCCGGCAGCTTTGCATTGCTGCAGGGGGCACTGCTGTTATGGAAGATAAAATCAGGAACTGAGCTGTTCTTTGTGGTATTGCAGGGTGTACAGCTGATAGTACCGCCCATGACGGGCCAGCAGCTCCTGGTGGCTGCCCTGCTCCAGAATTTTGCCGTGGGACAGCACGATGATGTTGTCCGCGTGCTGGATGGTGGAAAGGCGGTGGGCAACGATCAGCATGGTGCCGACGGTGCGCATTTTTTCAAGAGAATCCTGAATCAAAAGCTCGGTTTCGGTATCAATGTTGGCGGTTGCTTCGTCCAGAATCATCACGCTGGGCTTGTGGATGATCGTGCGGGCAAAGCTGAGCAGCTGGCGCTGACCGGCGGAGAAGTTGTTGCCGCGCTCGCGCACTTCCTCATCCAGGCCGTGGTCCAGCTTGTTGATGAAGTGGTCAGCGTTGACATAGCGGCAGACCTGCATGATCTCTTCGTCCGAGATGTTATCCTCCCGCAGGACAATGTTGCTGCGGATGGTGCCGGAAAAGAGGAAAACATCCTGCAGCATTTGTCCAAAATGGCGGCGGAGGGAAGAAATTTTGATTTTGCGGATGTCGATGCCGTCAATCAGAATTTCGCCCTTCTGGAACTCGTAATTGCGGCAGATGAGGGACAGGATGGTGCTTTTGCCGGAGCCGGTGGAACCGACAAAAGCCACGGTTTCCCGCGGGGAAACATGGAACGAAACGCCCTGCAGCACCCATTCGCCGGGAATATAGCTGAACCAGACATCGCGGAACTCAATTTCGCCTTTTACATCGGTCAGCTCAATGGCGTCGGGGGCATCCACCAGCTTGGGCTGAATGTCCATAATAGAAAAGACTTTTTCCGACGAGGCCAGCGCGGATTGCAGCCAGTTGAACTGCTCGGCCAGGTTCTGGATGGGGGTAAAGAACTTGGAAATGTACATGTAGAAGGTGACGATGGTGCCGCCGGTGATGGTCTGCCCCAGGAAAGAAACGTTGTTCAGGTGGCCCATGCCGCCCAGGTAGAACAGGCACAAAATAGAGCTGATGTACAGCATGTAGACCAGCGGGCGGAATACGCCGAACACAAAAATCTGTTCCTGCGTGACCTTGGAAAGAGTCTGGCTTTTTTGGTAGAACTCCGCCATCTTTTCGTCCTCGCGGCCAAAAATCTGGGTGACCTTGATACCGGAAAGGTTCTCCGAAAGATAGGTGTTGATGTCAGTGGTGGCATCCTTGACCTTACGGTAGGCCCGGCGGGAAAACTTGCGGAAGATGACAGTGAAGATGACGATGAAGGGAACAAAGCAGAGCACCATCAGGGTCAGCGCATAGTTCAGGCAGAGCATGGCCACCAGAATGCCCAAAATGACGAACGCATTTTTGATCAGGTTCACCAAAAGGTTGGTGAACATCATGGAAATGGCGTTGGTATCGTTGGTAACGCGGGTAACAAGCTTGCCAACCGGGATCTCGTTGAGCTGCTCGTGGGAGAGGGACTCAATGTGGGTGAACAGATCCTCGCGCAGATCGGAGATGATGCGCTGGCCGACCCGCTGCAGAATGACCGCCTGAAAATAGGTGCTTGCCATCGAGAACACCAGAACCCCCGCATAGACCGCGACCGAAGCGAACAGGCGGCTGAGGGCAAAATCGGCGGCGACAAGTTCTTCGATCGCACCGACGATTAGGGGAGAGATAATGTCGTAAGCGATGGAGAAGAGCATCAGGAAGAGAACCAGAAGAAACTTGGCCCAGTACGGTTTGGCATAGGCGAACAGGCGGCGCAGAATCTCGCCGTCTGCCATGGTGCGCTCAAAACCCATGGCGGTCTTTTTATCTTTGACCGAAGCGTAAGCAAAAATCAGCAGCGCGGTAACGGCACCGATGACGCCGCCAACCAGCAAAAGCGGGTTTATATTAAGCATTGTCATCACCTCCGGCTTCATCTTCCAGCCGCTGCAGGTCCACCATGCGGCGGTACTTGGGGCAGCTGGTGTACAGCTCATCGTGGGGGCCGACGGCCTCAATCTTGCCATCATCCAGGAAGATGATCTTGTCCAGCCGCTCCACCGTGGAAATGCGGTGGGCAATCAGCAGGGTGGTCTTGTTGGCACGGCTGGATTTCAGGTTGTCCAGAATGATTTTTTCGGTGCGGGTGTCCACAGCGGAAACAGAGTCATCCAGAATCAGGATGGGGGCGTCTTTCAGCAGGGCGCGTGCAATGGAGATGCGCTGCTTCTGGCCGCCGGAAACGGTCACGCCGCGCTCACCCAGAACAGTTTCGTAACCATCCTTAAAGTCCACGATGTTGTCCCGCACATCGGCCAGGCTGGCGGCGTGGTCGATCATTTCGGGGGAGGCATCGTCCACACCAAAGCCGATGTTGTGGGCGATGGTATCCGAGAAGAGGAAGTTGTCCTGTGGAACATAGGCGCAGGCAGCGCGCACAGAATGGATGGACAGGGTGTTCACATCCTTGCCGTCCACAAACAGGGTGCCGTCCGGCACGTTGTAGGTGCGCAGCAGCAGGTCCACCAGCGCCGTTTTGCCCGCGCCGGTCTTGCCCACAATGCCCACGCTTTCGCCGGGGTGGATGGTGAAGGAGATATTCTGCAGCACATCGTATTCGCCGTCCGGGTAGCGGAAGGTCAGGTGGCGGAATTCCACACTGCCCTGCGGGTTCTGCAGCTCCTGCACGCCGGGGCGGTCGGCCACATCAATGGGGGCGTCCAGCAGCTCGGTGATGCGGTTCAGGGAAGCCTTGCCGCGGGAGGTCTTTTCGATCAGCATGGAAATTGCCATGATGGGCCAGACGATGGCCTCAAAATAGCCGATGTACTCTACCAGCTGGCCCGCGTTGAACCGGCCCTGGTAGACCAGATAACCGCCATACCCCAGGATGACACAGATGACGGATTCGACAAACAGGGTCACGAGCACTTCCAGCAGGGTGGCAATTTTGGTGTAGATGACGTTGATCTCCTCGTTCTGTTTGTTCAGCTTGCGGAACGCCATGAGCTCTTTCAGCTCTTTGACAAACGCCTTGATAACGGCAATGCCGGAGAAATTCTCCTGTGCAAAGTCTGAAAGATCGGAGAATGCCTGTTGGCGTTCTTCCCAGCGCTTGGTCATGGCAGTGCCCATGACGGTGCCGATGCCGAACATGATGAGGGCAGGGATCAAAGCCAGCAGGGTGAGCTTATAATCCATGCGCCACATTTTGTACAGGGCCATCAGGCCGAGAACCAAAGCGTCAAAGAACATCAGGATACCATCACCAAAACATTCCTGGATGGTATCAATATCATTGGTGTAAAGGCTCATCAGGTTGCCGACCTTGTTAACCTGGTAATACTGCTGCGAAAGCTGGCGGCTGTGGTCAAACATCCGCTCGCGCAGGTTGGCAGCAACCCGCACAGCGGAGCCGAAAAAGCAGATACGCCACAAAAAGCGCCCAATGACCATGAGCACCACAATCCAGATCATGGGCAGGCAGATGTGCTGCAGCAAAACCTCTTTGGTAAAGGGCAGGGTCTGGCCGTTTACGACCACCTGCCCCAGGTTGACCCCGTTGATGACCAGACGGTAAAACTGGGGGATCAACAGCTGGATATAGTCAACCATTAAAAGGGCCAGCAGCCCAAGCAGCAGCACGGGCGCATTTTTGAGGTAATAACGGTTGATGTACTTGCCGAAAATCACGGCATCTCCTCCTTTTCCTTGCAGGGATACAGCCGGGCGGCCCGGTCGGCGGCAAAAGTGCCGTATCTTTCAGTATATAGGACGGGAACGGTTGAGTCAACGCAAAACGCGAAAAAGTGGGGGATACAGCCGAACAGGGGGAAGCGTCTTTTATTATGAAGCATAGCCCCTACGGTCTCGATAGGAAATAGGTTGTTTCTGGATACACAAATGTTTCTTCTTTATATAAGGTTACAAAATATAAGGATGCAAAATGAACTGCTTTTACACATAGATTTCGTTGTTGCGGGCGGGCAGCTTTTGCACCACGGCTTTGTGGGCGGCGGTTTCACGCCAGGCGGCGGGACTTAAACCCGTTTCCCGCTTAAACACGCGGCACAGGTAGTTGGCACCGGAAAAACCGCACAGCCCGGCGATCATTTCCAGGCTGTACTCCCGCTCGGCCAGCAGCAGTTTGGCAGCTTCAATGCGTACGCTGGTCAAAAAGCGGCCCGGCGGCATGCCCATCTCGGAAGAAAAGACCCGCACAAGGTGGCACTTGCTGACCCCAAGCTGGGCGCTGAGTTCTTCCACGCCGTACAGGGCCATGTAGTTATCGCGGATGGCTTCCACCGCGCGGGCTACCAACGGCGAAAGACGGCGGGATTCCTCGTCCCCGTGGGCAAGGGCGCACAGCAGGGTGTAGGGGGCGGCGGCGCTGGCGGCATCGTCGGCATTTCCGGCACCGCACACGCGGGCCAGCAGCTCCGCTGCACTGGGGCAGGAAGCCCCATCCGCAAAGCGCGGCTGCGGCAGCCCGGCCAAAAACTGCTGCACGGCCAGCCCGGTCAGCCGCACGCACAGCAGATGGCAGGGGGTAACAGGCCGCAGCGTGAAGGTGCCAAAGCCCAGCAAAAGATCGCCGGAGGAGCCCGCCGCGCTCTGGCTGCCGGGGCATTCCAGCACACACTGCCCGCTGGAAAGTACCCCTGCCCAAAGGCCCTCGCCGGAAAGGGTAAGCGGCGCTTCGCCCTGCAGCTCCTGCACTGCGGCGCAGGCGCAGCAGGTGGTTGGATCAAATATCAATTTCTGACCTCCAATATCAATAAAGTGCTATATCTTTTTCAATCGTACCCTGCTATTATAGATTTGTCAAGAAAAATACGTGCTGAGCGTATCAATAAAATCATAAAAACCAATTTGGAGGTAATGACCCATGGCCAGCATTAGTTGCCGTCATATTTACAAAATCTATCCGGGCAATGTTACTGCCGTTAAGGATTTCAACCTGGAAATCGCTGATAAGGAATTTATCGTTTTCGTCGGTCCTTCCGGCTGCGGTAAGTCCACCACCCTGCGTATGATCGCAGGTCTGGAAGAAATCTCCAAGGGCGAAATGTACATCGGTGACCGCCTGATCAACGATGTTCCCCCGAAAGACCGCGACATCGCCATGGTGTTCCAGAACTACGCTCTGTACCCCCACATGACTGTGCGGGAGAACATGGCCTTCCCCCTGAAGCTGAAGAAGTACCCCAAGGAGGAGATCCGCAAGCGGGTGGATCAGGCGGCGGAGGTTCTGGGCATCACGGAGTATCTGGACCGCAAGCCCAAGGCCCTCTCCGGCGGCCAGCGCCAGCGGGTGGCCATTGGCCGGGCCATCGTGCGGGAGCCCAAGGTCCTGCTGATGGACGAGCCGCTCTCCAACCTGGACGCCAAGCTGCGCAACCAGATGCGGGCGGAGATCATCAAGCTGCGCCAGCGGATCGACACCACGTTCATCTACGTGACCCACGACCAGACAGAGGCCATGACACTGGGCGACCGGATCGTCATCATGAAGGACGGCGTCATCCAGCAGATCGGCACGCCCCAGGAGGTGTTCGACCATCCCACGAACCTGTTCGTGGCGGGCTTTATCGGCACGCCCCAGATGAACTTCTTTGATGCGGAGCTGGTGAAGGAAGACGGCCGCTATGCGGTGGTTCTGGAGAACGCCCGGGTGGAACTCTCCGAAGCCAAGCAGGCGAACCTGGCCCGGAAGCAGGTCCAGCCCGGCCCCATCACGCTGGGCGTCCGGCCGGAGCACATCTCCCTGGCCGGGGATGCGTCCCAGGCGGTGCGGGGCACTGTGGACGTGGCGGAGATGATGGGCTCTGCGGTCCATCTCCACGTGGACGCCTGCGGGCGGGACACCATCGTCATCCTCCAGACCATGGATCTCCAGGGGGCGGGGCATCCGATTCCCGCCACCGGCAGCGCCCTGCCGTTCACCTTCGGCGGGAACGTGGCCCATGTCTTCGACCGGGAGACCGGCCGGAATTTGGAGGTCTGATCCGCCGCCCTGCCGTGCCGGATGCACCACGGGCAAACTCTGCTGTAAAAGGAGACGCGCTTTTCAGCGCGTCTCCTTTTTTTAGTTTCAATCAGGGCGCGGCCAGCGGCACGGCAGTGGCTGCGGGACCGTGGAAGCACAGAAGGGGACCGGCTGTTTGGAGCCGTTCTCTGGCCGCCGAACGTCAAAAACCGGCGGCCTCTGGATATCGTTCTTTTTGGGCGGGAACGGTTCGGTCAAAATCCACATTTTCAGCACCGCCCTTCCAGTCGGCACGGGCGGCGGGCAGGTGTTCTCCCGGAAAGCGGATGCCTAGCGCAATGCAAATTCATTCACCCGCGTATTTTAGAGCATCGGAGGGCGGAGCCATCCCTCCGGACAGCGAAACCCGTCAAAAGGGACATCCCAAAAAGATGCCCCTTTTGATGGCAGGGCCGGTTGGAGTCGATATTACCTCGTGAGTAAGATAAAATCGCCGCAAAGCGGCGGACCCAAATCGAAGCCCAGTGAAGTTGGTTCAGTTTGAAATCGAGAAGCAGCAGAACGAGCGCACGATAAGCTCTGCAATGAAATGAAAAAGCTCACCGCAAGCGATATGACGCTTGCGGCGAGCTGGTGCGGGTAACAGGACTTGAACCTGCACGGTTGCCCAATGGAACCTAAATCCATCGTGTCTGCCAATTCCACCATACCCGCAGAGATGATGCCGGGATAGTTGCAGTATATCACATCTCTTCCTCTTGAACAATAGGAAAATCTACGATACAATGAAATGCAGTCTGTTCAAAACCATTGAAAAGAGGAAGCGTACCATGATGACCCCACGCGTTGCTGCCATTCATGACATGTCCGGCTTCGGCCGGTGTTCTCTCACTGTGGCCATTCCTATTCTCTCCGCCATGGGGGTCCAGTGCTGCCCCCTGCCCACGGCATTTCTCTCCACCCATACCGGCGGGTTCGAGGGGTTCACCTTTCTGGACATGACCGACGAAATGTCCAAGGTGGCGGACCACTGGGCCAGCTTGGGCCTGACATTCCAGGCTGTATACAGCGGCTTCCTGGGCAGTGAGCGGCAGATCGGCGTGGTGGAGAACTTTATCTGCCGGTTCCGGGGACCGGACACCGTGGTGGTGGTGGACCCGGTGATGGGGGACTACGGCCGGGTCTACCAGACCTACACCGCCGCCATGTGCAGCGGCATGGCCCGGCTGGCGGAGCTGGCGGACGTCATCACCCCCAACCTGACGGAGGCAGCGCTGCTGCTGGGCCAGCCCTATGAGACGCTGCCCGCCGGCGAGGCGGGCCTCCGGGAGCCTGGGAGGGCGGCGGTCTGTGGTGCTGACGGGCGCCTCTCTGGCCCCCGGCCGGACCGGCGCCGTCTGCTTCGACGCCCGCACCGGGAAGACGGAGGCCGTTCAGACCGCCTATGTGGCCCATGAGTTCCACGGCACCGGGGACGTGTTCTCCAGCGTCCTCACCGGGGCCCTGGTGCGGGGGGAGTCCCTCTCCTCCGCCGCCGGAGAGGCGGCGGCGTTCGTCCGTGCCTGCGCGGAGCGGACCGCGGCGGAGGACCTGCCCATGCGGGAGGGGGTGGATTTTGAACCCCTGCTGGGTCTGCTGATTCCCGGAAAGGAGACCGTATGACCGAATTCCCCTCTCTGCGGCGGCTGAACGTATCCTATACGCTGGTCCACGTGGTCTACTGGGCCATGTTTGCCATCTTCGCGGGCTACCAGACCTCTCTGCTGCTGGGGCGGGGCTTTACCAGCGGGGAGGCGGGGATCTTTGCCTCCATTCGCTGCTTTGCCGGCATTTTGGCTCAGCCGTTGCTGGGAGGCTGGGCGGACCGCCACCCGGAGGTGCCGATCAAACGCCTGCTGAACGCCTGTCTGGTGCTGGCCCTGGGGGTGAATGTGGTATTCTACACCACCCGCCCCGGCTTCTGGGGCACCGCCCTGATCTTCCTGACCCTGGGCATTCTGGAGCTGAACGCCTATCCTCTGCTGGACTCCATGGCGGTGCAGTTCATCGCCGCCGGGGTGGACATGTCGTACAGCCTCAGCCGTGGGCTGGGGTCTCTGTCCTATGCCCTGGCCTGCGTTGCGTGCGGCCAGCAGGCGGTGCGCTTCGGAACAGAAAGCCTGCTGCTGACCCACATGGCGCTGCTGGTGCTGATGATCGCGGTGGTGGCCCTGTACCCTGCCTTTCCCAAAGATGCCTTGCAGGCCCAAGGCGGGGGAGAGCGGCCCCACTCCATATTGTACATTCTGAAAAGCAGCCGCCCCTTCACCCTGACGCTGGTGAGCCTGTTCTTCACCCTGGCGGCCATTATGCCCATCGTCAGCTTCATGGTGAACCTCGTCTCAGACCGGGGCGGCGACGAGGGGCACCTGGGTCTGGCACTGTTTCTGATGGGGGCGTCGGAGCTGCCCGCGGCGCTGCTGTTCACGCCGCTGTTCCGCCGCTTCGGCGCGGCGGGGACCCTGCGGATGTCCATCTGCTTCATGGCGGTGAAGCCCCTGCTGTTCCTGCTGGCCCCCGGCCTCTCCGGACTCCTGCTGGTGCAGCCCGTCCAGCTGCTGGGGTACGGGCTGTTCACCCCCGCCTCGGTCTACTACGCCAACGCAAACGTCTCCCCGGTGGACCAGGTGAAGGGCCAGTCCATTATGATGATCGCCTCCAACGGCCTGGGGGCCATGTTCGGCAACTTCCTGGCGGGGTACGCCATCGACTGGGGCGGCGCCGACGCCATGCTGGGGATGTGCCTGGTCTTCGGCGTCATCGGCGTGCTGTTCATGCTGGCGGCAGGGCGGAGCAAGACATAAAAAGAGCGGCACGGCGGTTGCCGTGCCGTTTTCTATATGGCGAGAAACTCTGGAAAGCCCTTGATTTTCCATTCTCCATCGGTTAAACTGAATGCGGAAGCATAAACTGCGGCAGGGCATAGCGGGCGGCCACCCGCTATGTCCCTGTGATGAGTGTCATGACCACTCAACACAACAGTCATCTGACTGCACCGTATTTCCCATTATACCGGCGGGGTGCGCTTTTTTCAAGTGCGAACCCGGGGAGTGGGCGTTGTGTTGCGCTTTGATCCAGAAGATCAGGCGGTGTTGAGTCCTGCGCTCAACACCGCCTTTGTGTTTCCGGCAGACACCGGGGACGGGTATCCGTCCCCGGGAACGTCTGTTGGACCGGATCTTTCCGGATTTTTTACTTGACCTTCCCCTGGGGGGAAGGTGTATCCTGGCACTGTCATCTCGCCGGAGCGTCCGGCACAAACGCCCTGTGGGGCGGGAAAGGAACTGTTATGAACGTACTTCACACTCGCTGGAGAGCCCTGGTTCTGGCCCTCCTCCTGGCCGTGAGCCTGGCGGTCCCCGCCGCGGCGGCGGAAACCGAGACCGCCGCGGAGGACCTGCAAACCCTGGCGGACACCGCCGCCTCTTACGCCGCCCAGTACGGCGGCGCGCAAAGCCTGCAATACGCGCTGTGGCAGGATGGGGAGATCGTTCTCTCCGGCCAGACCGGCACCTTCTCCCGGTCCGAAAATCGCCTGATGACCGGGGACGAGCTGTACGGCATCGGATCCGTCAGCAAGATCTACACCACCGTGGCGGTGATGCAGCTGGCGGAGGACGGCAAGGTCTCTCTGGACGCCCCGGTGACCCAGTATCTGCCGGACTTCAAAATGGCGGACGAGCGTTACAAGGACATCACCGTTCGGATGCTGCTGAACCACTCCTCCGGCATCCTGGGCACCGGCCTCTCTGACGCCATGCTGTTCGGCGAGGCCAGCACACGCGCCCATGACACCCTGCTGGAGAAGCTTCCCGGCGTCTGCCTGGCGGCGGACCCCGGCGCCTTCAGCGTCTACTGCAACGACGGCTTCTCCCTGGCGGAGCTGGTGGTGGAGGCCATCACTGACATGGACTTCATGGACTATGTGGACGAACATATCCTGGCCCCTCTGGACCTGGACCGCACCTTTGCTCCCGGCGGGGACTTTGACGCCAACGATTTGGCCCCCATCTACCGGGGCACCGACCCCCGCGCCCTGCCCCAGGATGCCCTGAACGCCATCGGTGCCGGAGGCATCTATGCCACGGCTTCCGATCTGGCGTCCTTCGGCGGTGCCCTGACAGGCACGGAGCTGCTGCGCCAGTCCTCTCTGGACGCCATGGCCTATCCGGAGTACGGCCGGGGCCTGTGGCCCGAAAGCGGAGAGCCGGACTCCCTGGCCTACGGCCTGGGCTGGGACAACATGGAGTGGTATCCCTTCTGCCAAAGCGACATCCAGGCCCTGGTGAAAGGCGGTGACACCCTGTACTACCACGCCGGCCTGGTGGTCCTGCCGGAGTATGACATGGCCGCGGCTGTGGTCAGCTCCGGCGGCGTGTCCACCTATGACCAGCTGGCCGCCAATCAGATCCTCATCGCCGCTCTGGCGGAGGAGGGCGTCACCGTGGACCAGACTGTAAAGGCCCTGCCCGCGGCGGAGTCCGCCGCCATGCCCGCGGAACAGCTGGAAAACGCCGGGTACTACGGCTCCACCTCCGCCCAGTATCAGGTGGATATCCAGGCCGACGGCACTTTGACCATGTCCTACCTGAACTATCCCACCTCGATCCCCGCCCAGACCTTCACCTATTGCAGCGACGGCTCCTTCCGGGATTCCACCGGGTTGTCCTACATCTCCTTTGTGAAAGAGCGCAACGGCCAGACCTATCTGTACCAGCAGGCCGTCTCCCCTCTGCCGGGCCTGGGGGCGCTGCCCATCGCCAACTACGCCGCCGTGAAGCTGCCGGAGAACGATCTCTCTCCTGAGGTAGCCGCCGCCTGGGACAGCATCGCCACCTTGGGTATCCTGCCCATGAACGAGCCATACAACTCCCAGACCTTCCTGGCGCTGGCGGACGCCGCCGCGGTCGCGGAGGTTCCGGAAACGATCCCCGGCTATATCGGCGCCGCCCGGATCGCGGACGAGACCACCGCCCGCTCTGAGATCCAGGTGCCCGGCGTGGGCAGCCGGGACGGCGTGGACTACCAGCTGGAGGAGCGGGACGGCGTCCTCTGGATCAACGCCAAGGGCAGCCTCTACATGGACGCGGCCGCAGCGCCCACGCTGTTCACTGGCTCCGGCGCCTCCTACACCACCATTCAGGCGGATGGCTATGCCCGCTGGTATCAGGTCGGCGATGCCGCCGGCAAGACCATGACCGTGCAGGTGCCGGAGAATTCCGGCTTCTGGGTGTATGACGGAAACGGCCAGGTGACTGCCTCCTCCGTCCTGTGGGGCGACACCACCGTCACCTTGCCGGAGGATGGAACGATTGTCTTTGCCGGTGATCCCGGCGCCCGCTTCCACCTGCGCTTCCAGGGATAACGTCTCCAGGACATGAAAAACGCGCCGCTTCTGCGGCGCGTTTTTTCAGTTCAGCGGTCCGAATGAGACCAGGCCCGAGGCTGGTTGTAGGGGCGGTACGTGGATGTGAGCACATTTTCAAAGATCGGCGCGTCGGGCACCTCCACCCGTCTGAGGATCTGCTCACCCGCAGCCTGCCCCAGGTCCTCCACCGGCTGGATGATGGAGTCCATCTGATTGGCGTACAGGGCGTACACATCGGAGTCATAGTCCACAAAGCTCACCAGGTCGATGTCCTGGGCCAGCTGGATGCCCTTCTGGTGGAGATAGATGATGGTCTCCGAGGCCATCAGCCCCTGACAGACGATGATGGCGTCGCACTTGCGCTCCAGCAGCTGGTCCAGGCAGGCGCAGGCGCTGTTCTCCAGGGAGTCGCCATATTGGATTAAATGCTCATCCTCCGGCAGGCCACAGTCCGCCACAGCCTGCCGATAGGCGGAGATCCGCTCCTGCGTGCTGGAGAGGCGGGGGAGGCCGCCGATGATGCCGATCCGCTGGTCGCCCTTTCCCGCCAGCCGGCATACACTGCGGTAGATGGGCTGGAAGTTGGACACGCAGACGGAGGAGTACTTCTTTGTCTCAAAGATCCGGTCCACCAGCACCACTGGAAATCCCGCGGGGATCAGGGCGTCGAACCGCTGGAAATCGTCCATGGTGCTGGCCACCAGCAGCCCGTCCACCAGTCCCGCCGTCAGCAGGCGGATATTGGTCTCCTCCCGGTCCATATTCTCCCGGGTATTGGCGATGATGAGCTGGTAGCCGTTGGCGGAGAGATATTTTTCCACAGACTCAATCATGGTTGCGAAGAATTTATTGGCGATATCGGGCACAATAAAGCCGATGATCTTTTTCTTTCCCGTGCGGAAACTGCGGGCGGAAGCGTCCGGTGTGTATCCCAGCTCCTCGATGGCCCGGTAGACCTTCTCCTTTGTCTCGTTGGACACATACCGGGTATTGTTGATGGTGTGGGACACGGTGGCGGTGGACACTCCCGCCAGCTTCGCCACATCGCTGATGGTCACCTTCATGGGACAGCCTCCTTGCGCAATGGTTTATTGGTTTACGCAAATAATTAGCCACTTCAGTATAGGACAGCTTTCCCTCCGCGTCAAGCCCCTTTTCCCCTTGTTTCGTGTAAAAATTGTGAAATATGCCCTTTTTCTTATGGATTATCCACAACCTGCCGCAGAAAATGTTATCTGAATTGACAGTTGCAAAAAGGTCGACCGTATGATAATATACTTGTGCGATTATTAGAAAACGTTTACGCAAACGTTTCGACGGCGCGCCGCCGGTGCGTCTGATTTTGTGAAAGGAGTCTTTCCGATATGAAAACCAAGATTGGCATCAATGGCTTCGGCCGCATTGGCCGCCTCGTCTTCCGCGCCGCCCTGACCCATGACGATGTAGAGGTCGTCGGCCTGAACGATCCCTTCATGAACCCCGAGTATATGGCCTACATGCTGAAGTATGACAGCGTGCACGGCAAGTTCCCCGGCGAGGTCTCCGCCGAGGACGGCGCCCTGGTGGTCAACGGCAAGAAGTATCCTGTCTTTACCGCTATGGAGGTCAAGGACATTCCCTGGGCTTCCGTGGGTGCGGAGTATATTTGCGAGTGCACCGGCAAGCACCTGACCAAGGAGCTGTGCCAGGGTCACATTGACGCTGGCGCCAAGCACGTGGTCATGGGCGCCCCTTCCAAGGACGATACGCCCATGTTCGTCATGGGCGTCAACAACAGCAAGTACACCTCTGATATGACGTTCGTATCCAACGCCTCCTGCACCACCAACTGCCTGGCCCCCATCGCCAAGGTGCTGAATGACAAGTTCGGCATCGTGGAGGGCCTGATGACCACCGTCCACTCCGTCACCCCCACCCAGAAGCTGCTGGACGGCGCCTCCCTGAAGGACTGGCGCGGCGGCCGTGCCGCCACCGGCAACATCATCCCCTCCTCCACCGGCGCCGCCAAGGCCGTGGGCAAGGTCATCCCCGAGTTGAACGGCAAGCTGACCGGCATGTCCATGCGCGTCCCCACTCTGGACGTCTCCGTGGTGGACCTGACCGCCAAGCTGGCGAAGCCTGCCTCCTATGAGGAGATCTGCAAGGCCATGAAGGAGGCCTCTGAGGGTGAGCTGAAGGGCGTGCTGGGCTACACCGACGAGCCCGTTGTGTCCTCCGACTTCCTGGGCGATTCCCGCACCTCTATCTTCGATGCGGATGCCGGCATCGCTCTGACCGACACCTTCGTGAAGGTCGTCTCCTGGTACGACAATGAGTGCGGCTACTCCAACAAGATGGTGGAGCTGATTCGCTATATGTCCTCTGTGGACCACAAGTAAGATCAACGCAGAAGCTCCCGGGCCATTTGGCCCGGGAGCTTTTTTCACATTCCGCAGAGGAAAGGGCCCGCAGCACGCGGCAGGGGAGGGGCCGCCCGGTGTTCTGCCGCTTTCCCAGCCCTTCAGGGCAGAAAAATTCATGCGGTGTGAACGCACATAAGAATGGGGCGCTCCGCCAGATCCCGGCAGCTTTATGCATCCGGCCCACGGGCCGGACCGGGTCACCGTACCGCCGGAGACGGCACACAGTCTGTTTCGGTGCTTCTGCGCAGCAAAAAAGCGCCCTCCGGCGCCCCAACAGGCTTTCAGCTTCCGCATCCCTGCTTTTTGCCGGATGCCCTCTATACAGCACAACCCCCCGCTCGCTCCAACGACGAACGGGGGGCCTACTTCTGGATCGGAGTTTCCAATATGCATTACCTCTTGCTTTCTTGAGATACCGTCCGGATGCTGGGGAAACAGGGGAACTCAGGGGTTTGCCAATCCATAAAACATCGGTACACGCAGACGTCTGCTCTGGTTGCTACCAAAACTCGATTCTCGTGTGGCTCATCATCGTGAGGTGTGTTTCGTCTTTGGGTTCTTCCGGAGTTTCGCGTTTTGAGGAATTCCTCGATTCCGAACGGTGCAGGGATGATTGGGAATCTCTGAGCTAACTAGCCCATGGGACTCACTCCTTTCCTGTGTCTATAATGTACAATAGATTTCTTTTACTGTCAAGTGCTTTTGTGTATTTTTACGCTTTCCATAAATCGAAATCAATTACCGTGAGCAAAATGCACAAAGGTGCGGGCCAAACTGCTCAACTCCGCAGCTGGCACAAAAACGCCCCGGGGGAGAGAGCTGCATCCCGAAGGAACGCCAGGCGCAGCGCCTCCAGGTTCTCTTCACTGTGCTCCACTTCACAGCAAAGGCGGCGGACAGCCTCCCAAAAGCCACATACTGCCGTCAGGCGCTGTGCCGTCAGGACCATCAGCACGCAGAACTGCGCCTGCCCCAGCAGGTCGCCGTCGTTGACCGCCTTCAGGAGATACCGGAATGCAAAGTATGTGCCCAGCCGCTCCAGCAGCGTCTCCGGCACGGCGGCGGGCGGCGCCTCCTCCGCCCTGTGCAGGAGCTCCCGCCAGTCCCCGTCCAGGGCCTCCAGCTTGGACAGCACCCGCAGGGCGTGTGGAAACAGGCCAGGCCCGGGCGGTACCGCCGTCTCCTGCTTCTTCCAGTCCGCTGCCAGAACCGCAAGGTCCTCTGTCCGGTCCTCATCCAGCAGAATTTGCGCCTCCGCAGCCAGGAGCAAAAATGCCTCCAGCCGCTCCTGCAGGGGACGAGGCCGATCCGCCAGCTCCCAAAGCATCCGCTCCCGCAGGGGCAGGAGGCCGCAGAGCCACGGGTCTCCCGGTTCCTCCGGCTCCGCCGTCTCCCGTTCCAGGAAGGACAGCGGGGCGGTGGAGCCAAGCAGCAGGTCACAGGCTGCCGGGCAGGAGGCACAGAGGCTGACCTCCCGAAAGGGGCCGTACTCCTCAATGAACCGGGGGTGGGTCCGGCAGGTCAGGGACGTGGCCTCGGCTCCCAATATCCGGTGGATCTCGCACAGATTCTCCCGGTTCAGAAAGGGGCACCGGCCGCCCCGGAGGGGGAAGCAGAAATCCCCCTCCTCGTCCGTCTGGAGCGCCTCCCGCAGCCGCTCCCCCAGGGAGCCAGGGGTCTCCTGATAGCGGCGGGCGGTCTCCTCGTCCACCACCACCTCCCACTTTTCGCAGCAGGTGTGGGGGCAGGCCCCCGCCAGACAGTGAAACGCCTCATAATAATCCGGCACTCGGGTCAGCATGGCGCTCTCCTCCTCAGTCAGTCTGCTCCATCTGCTGAAGCAGGTGGAAATGGTTTTTTTGAAACGTCAGCACACCCTCGTCCCGGAGCTTTCCAAGTGCGGTAGACATGGCGCTGCGGTCCACCGCCAGATAGTCTGCCAGCTGTTGGCGGTCCAGCGGGATATCAAACTCCGGCCCTCCGGCCTGCATGGCCTGGGCGGACAGATAACTGAGCAGCTTGTCCCGGGTGGTGCGGCGGGCCATGTGGCCGATCTTCCGGGTGAGGGTCAGATTCCGCCCCGCCAGAATGGTCAGCAAGTTCCGGGTGAATTCCGCGGCGCCCGGCCGGGCACAGGACAGCGCCTGTACGCTGTTGAGAAACAGCACCTCCGCATCCGCTGCCGCCAGCACAGCCACCTCCAGCGGCTCACCGCCCAGACAGGCATAGGCCTCCGCAAACACCTCTCCGGACCGGGCGAGGCCCACAATGGTGCGGCTCCCCCAGAAATCCTCCTTGACGATATGCAGCGTCCCGGAGAGGACCAGCCCCAGCCGGTCCGCCCGCTCTCCCCGCCGCAGGACCACTTCACCCCGGCCACAGCGGCGCTTCCGTGCGCCCAGGCCCTCCAGCAGCGCAGGCAGCGCCTCCTGCGGAATCCCGCGGAACAACGGCGTCCGGAGAAGAAGCGCGGTGGAAACTTCCATACCATTTCCTCCATTCCGTTGTAAAAACAACATACTTTTTTATCCCATTGTACGATACTAGGTCTCAGAAAGCAAGCAAAACGTTTGAAACCCCAAAAAGGAGACACACTATGGTAAGAAGGATCATCGAGATCGATCAGGAGAAATGCAACGGCTGCGGCGCCTGTGCCGCAGCCTGTCACGAGGGTGCCATCGGCATGGTGGACGGCAAGGCGGTCCTGCTGCGGGACGACTACTGCGACGGTCTGGGAGACTGCCTGCCCACCTGCCCCACCGGAGCCATCACGTTTGTGGAGCGGGAGGCCGCAGCCTATGATGAAGCAGCTGTCCTGGCAAAGAAGGCGGAGGCCCTGAAAGGCACCGCGCCGCGGCAGGCGCCGCCCTCCGGCGGCTGTCCCGGCAGTATGGCCCAGGCCCTCCGTCCGGCGGTGGCTCAGGCCGTTTCCGCGCCGCAGGACGGCGCGGTGTCCCACCTGGCCCAGTGGCCGGTGCAGATCAAGCTGGTGCCTGTGGAGGCCCCCTGGTTCAACGGTGCCCGGCTGCTGATCGCGGCGGACTGCACGGCTTATGCCCGGGCGGACTTCCACCAGCGGTTCATGCGGGGCCGCATCACGCTGATCGGCTGCCCCAAGCTGGATGAGGGAGACTATACCGAAAAGCTGACGGAGATCCTTCGCCGCAACGATATCCGGGAGCTGACCATTGTGCGGATGGATGTCCCCTGCTGCGGTGGTATGCAGCGGGCAGCGGAGACGGCCCTGCGGCAGAGCGGCAAGTTCATTCCCTGGCAGGTGGTGACACTGGGCCGGGATGGAAATATTCTGGAATAATAGGAGTGACCAATATGAACGCAACAGTAAATGAGAACTGCATCGGCTGCGGCCTGTGCGCCGGCACCTGCCCGGAGGTATTCCACATGGGCGACGACGGGCTGGCCCACGGCAGCGGCATCCCGGAGGGCCAGCTGGAGGCAGCCCAGGAGGCCCGGGACGGCTGCCCGGTCAGCGCCATCAGCATCGAAGCATGAAAGCAGGCCCTGTCCACATGGACAGGGCCTGCTTTCATGCCGGTCTTGCGGTGCAGGTCCCAGTATACCGTTAAAACAGCCCGGTCTGGGAATGCGCCCGCGGTGAAGTCGCACAGCCTGTAATTCCCGGCCGGGTCTTCCAGCTGAATTTCCCCTTCTTGTGAAAAGGCGAATCGAAAACCGACGGTTTTCTGAAACCGGCCTCCGGGAGCTGTGCGTTTCCCTTGCAGCCCCAATCCCTGTGCCCCGTTGTGATAGGACGGCACCAAGCGGAAGCCCGAATTACCGCACCAGCGAATGGGCTGCGGGCAGCCCTGCGGCGGGGCTGCCCCTGCTGGCCGCAGAAGGAAAGGGGGGGCGCACCGGAAGGCAAGTTCCCCACCCCCGCAGGGACTGGGTCGCCGCGCCCAGGCAGAAGCAGGCCGGGCCTCAAGAGGCCCGGCCTGCTTTAACGGATTTCCCGCCTTTGGACTGTGCGCACTGCCCGGGGCAGCTCACAGGTTGGTGTCCAGCACGCCGCTAAACGCCTGGGGCGGCATCACGCCCACCTTCCGGTCAAATTCCTGGCCGTTCTTCAGGAACACCACCGTGGGGATGCTCATGACTCCGAACCGCCGGGCCAGATCCGGCTCCTCATCCACGTTCACCTTGCCCACAAGGACCTTACCCTCGTACTGGTCTGCCAGGGACTCGATCACCGGAGAGAGCATCTTGCAGGGGCCGCACCAGTCGGCCCAGAAGTCCACCATCGCCAAGGGGGCCGCCGCCACGGCGGCGTCAAATTCCGCAGTCTTGAAATGCTTGATTCCCATACGTCATGTCTCCTTTATACACTCAAATTTGATGTTGTACGTTCAGCTCTGTTTTTCCCGGCGTTCCTGAGCCGCCGCCCAGGCCGCCGCACTCTGCCCGGCGATCAGCCCATCTCCCGCGGCCTTGGAGACTTGAAGGGGACCGCCGGTGCAGTCTCCCGCGGCAAACAGGCCGGGGAGGTTGGTGGCCATACGCCGGTCCACCGTCACATAGCCCTGTTCCACCGCCAGCCCCGGGAACAGCTCCGTGGGGGCCATGGTGGGCCGCAGGATGAACACGCCCTCCGCCGGAATGGTCCGGCCGTCGCAGGTGACGGACTCCACCCGGCCGTCGCCCCGGATCTCGCACTGCTTGGGGCGGTCGAAATAGGTCACGGAGCAGCCGATTTTCTGGAGAAACTCCGCCTCCTGCCGGGCGGTGTCGGTGTATCCCACCACCGCCACCGGCTTGCCCCGGTAGAGCATCCCGTCGCAGGTGGCGCAGTAGCTGACGCCCCGGCCCAGAAGCTCCGCCTCGCCGGCAAACTTCTTCCCGCGGGCCACGCCCGCCGCCAGCACCACAGCCCTGGCGTTGTACATATCCGGCCCCACGCTGACATACCAGGCGTCCGGCATCTGCACGGCGTTCAGCACCTTGCCCGCCAGAAACTCCACCCCCGCCTGCTCCGCGTGGCGGCGCATGGCGGCCAGCATCTCTGCGCCGGACAGGCCGGGCAGGCCCAGGTAGTTGTCCACCTTCTCCGCCCGCCAGAGAGGATTTTCCTCCAGGGGATTAGAGACCACCAGGGCGCTGCGCCCCCGTGCCCGGACGTTGATGGACGCGGACAGCCCCGCGGG
>OHWE01000324.1_pt1 | contig 23358 bp, 20 predicted proteins | sample 1579661 | NCBI WGS metagenome assembly OHWE01 (sample SAMEA3882552, study PRJEB24775) | human gut metagenome | biome: human-associated habitat; feature: intestine environment; material: feces | place: Netherlands | collected 2009/2010 | reverse complement strand
CACTGCGGCGTATAAGGTAGATGTCGCAAGCGACCGCCGCAGGCGCGAGAATGTGACAAGGCACATTCTTTGTTTCATGAGCAGCGAGAAAAAATAGGAAAGAAAAGAATGGATAGAGAAGCACTGGAAAAAAGAAAGAAAATTGTATATGAGTTTATCTGTGATGACTTATATGTCCCGATGAAAGCCAAAGAGATTGCAATGATTCTGCAGGTATCCAAAGAGCAGCGGGAAGAGCTGCATGCGGTTTTGGATGCTTTGCTGGAAGAAGGCAAGGTAGAGCTGACCCAGAAGGGCAAATATGTAAAGGCTTCCGGAAGATTCTTAACCGGTGTTTATACCGGAAACAGCAGAGGCTTTGGCTTTGTGACGGTAGAGGGTGAAGAGGAAGATATCTATATCCCGGAGGAGAATACCAACGGAGCCATGCATATGGACACTGTATCTGTTGCAGTAAATCCGCAGAAGACTGGAAAACGCCGGGAAGGCAGAATTATAAAAATTATATCCAGAGGTCTGCATCAGATTGTCGGAACTTATCAGAGCAGTAAGAACTTCGGATTTGTGGTACCGGATAACCAGAAGCTGGCACAGGATATTTTTATTCCAATCGAACGCTCCAAAGGAGCAGTAGATGGACACAAAGTTGTCGTTGAGATTACTGATTATGGTAAAAACGGTAAGAAACCGGAAGGAAAAATTGTTGAAATACTTGGTCATATCAATGACCCGGGAACAGATATTTTATCCATTGTAAGAGGCTTTGACCTGCCGACAGAATTTGCACCGAAGATTATGAAACAGGTGGAAAATGTAGCCAAAGAAGTCAGTGAGGCTGATATGGCAGGCAGGGAAGATTTGCGGGACTGGCAGATGGTGACAATCGACGGAGAAGACTCCAAAGATTTGGATGATGCGGTATCCCTTACTATGGATGGAGAAAATTATATTCTGGGTGTGCATATTGCAGATGTGTCCAACTATGTGCAGGAGCACAGCGCACTGGATGTGGAGGCATTGAACCGCGGAACCAGTGTATATCTCGTTGACCGCGTGATTCCTATGCTGCCCCATGCATTGTCCAATGGAATCTGTTCCCTGAATGCAGGAGAGAACCGGCTGGCATTGAGCTGCATCATGACTATTAACCCGAAGGGCAAGGTCATTGACCATAAAATTGTAGAGTCTGTGGTAAAAATTGACCGCAGAATGACTTATACAGCGGTAAAAGAAATTTTAGAAGACCATAACGAAGAAACAATTGCAGCATATCGGGAACTGGTTCCGATGTTTGAAAAAATGGGAGAGCTGGCAGCACTGCTTCGAGGGAATCGTATGAAACGCGGCTCGATTGATTTTGATTTCCCGGAAACGAAAATCCTTTTGGATAAAAATGGAAGACCATTGGAAATCAAGCCATACGACAGAAATACAGCTACAAAATTAATTGAAGATTTCATGCTGATTGCCAATGAGACGGTGGCGCAGGAATTTTTCTGGCAGGAGATACCATTTCTCTATCGTACCCATGAGACACCGGACGAAGAAAAAATCCGAAAACTTGCAACGTTAATCGGAAATTTCGGATATACACTGCATATCAGCCAGGAGGAAATTCACCCGAAGGAATTGCAGAAGCTGTTAGGAAAAATCGAAGGAACACCGGAGGAAGCATTGATCAGCCGGCTGACCCTCCGCTCCATGAAACAGGCGAAATATACCACAGAAAACACCGGACATTTCGGACTGGCAGCAAGCTGCTATTGTCATTTTACATCGCCGATTCGCCGTTATCCTGATTTACAGATACACCGTATTATCAAGGAAACATTGCGGGGCAGGATGAATCATAAGCGGATGGCGCATTATGAAACGATTCTGCCGGAAGTAGCCAAGCATTCCAGCGAGACAGAACGTCGGGCAGATGAGGCAGAGCGTGAGACTGAGAAGCTGAAAAAAGCACAGTATATGGCAGAGCATATCGGAGAAGTCTATGAAGGCGTTATTTCCGGTGTGGCATCCTATGGAATGTATGTAGAATTGCCAAATACTGTGGAAGGGCTTGTGCATGTAACCAGTCTTACCGATGATTATTATCAGTATTTTGAAGACACTTTTGAACTGGTGGGCGAAGTAACAAACCGCCATTACAAGCTGGGACAGAAAGTATATATCCGGGTAATCGGTGTAGATGAAATTGTAAGAACCATCGATTTTGAATTGGCAGAGGCAACAGGAACAGGAGAAATGAAGAATGGGAAAAGAATCGATTAAGATGATTGCCAATAATAAGAAGGCAAGACATGATTATTTCTTGGAAGAACTTTATGAGGCAGGAATCAGCCTGCATGGAACAGAAGTAAAATCACTCCGTATGGGAAAATGCAGTATCAAGGAGTCTTTCATACACATTGAACATGGGGAAGTCATCATATATGGTATGCATATCAGCCCATATGAAAAGGGAAACATTTTTAACCGTGATCCGCTTCGTCCGAAGAAGCTTCTGATGCACAAAAACGAGATTCGTAAATTAGAGCAGAAGATTAAGGAAAAAGGTTATACCATTGTTCCGGTGGAAGTATATTTCAAGGGAAGTCTGGTAAAAGTCCAGATTGCGCTTGCAAAAGGTAAGAAGCTTTATGATAAGCGGAATGATATTGCAAAGAAAGATATGCGCCGTGAAGCAGAGCGGGATTTCAAAGTAAGAAATCTTGGTTAATAGGCGGATAAAAATTGTCAGTTAATGGCAATACAAACAGTGGTTCTATCTTTGCCTCTTGCAGGAATAGCGGAGGCAGGTTATAATAGAATAAATATATAAGGGCTAGTAAAGGTTTCGACAGGGATTATGAAGCTGGAGAAGCGAGCCGCAGGGTGATGCGTTAAATTCCAAACCTAAAATTAAACGCTAACGATAATAAATTAGCTTACGCTGCCTAATGGCAGCAGTCTGACCTAGAGCACTCACACTTTAGGACCCAGGCTTCGACTATGTGAGAAACGACACGGGCAAAGCTTTGAACCCGTGGGCGTATGATGAAGCTACTGAAACAGTTACGGTGTTCATACCGGAATTGCAGAGGGAATGTCAAATTATGAACTACGCTCGTAGAAGGACAGGGGATTGGTTTTTGGACACGGGTTCGACTCCCGTCTAGTCCACTAAACGTGAACGTAGGCGAACCCTGACACGTATAACGGAAGAGTTCCAATCAGCAGACAATATGGTTGCTGGTTGGAACTTTTTTACTTTACAGAAAATTGCTTTCCTGTAAAGTAAAAACGCTCCGAGAGAATGTGCACTGCGGCGTATAAGGTAGGTGTCGCAAGCGACCGCCGCAGGCACATTCTTTGTTCTGATTGTCAGATATTAGTAAGAAGTCACTGGTGGCACTTTCTGTAGGTGTTAGAGAAAAGGAATGTTGCTATTATAAAAATGATAGAATATAATAGTTATAATTTAAATATTAGGGGGTGCTTTAATGGCAGAGAAAATGGAAATATTAGTTGAAAAGCAAAGACGCGGAGCTAGGAGTAATCAAAAGCTTAAGATACTGTATCTTGCAAAAATTCTTCTGGACAATACAGATGCTAATCATGATATTACATTACAGGAGATTATAGATAAACTGTCTGCAAATAATGTCACGGCAGAACGGAAAAGTTTGTATGATGATATTGCCCGGCTTGATGAATTCGGAATAAAGATAAAAAAGACGCAGTATGGAAAAACATATCATTATCAGGTTGTTAAGCGAGATTTTGAATTGGCAGAATTAAAACTTCTTGTAGATTCTGTTGCAGCGGCGAAGTTTATTACAGAAGAAAAATCAAATGAGTTGATTAAAAAAATAGAACATTTGACGAGTAAACATAATGCCACTATGTTGCAGCGTCAGGTATATGTGGCAGGGCGTGTAAAATCAATGAACAATGGAATAATGGAAAATGTCGATGCAATTCATACGGCTATAGCTGAGAATTCAAAGATATCTTTTCAGTACTTTCAGTGGAATGTGAAAAAGGAGGCGGAGCTTAAGTGGGATGGTAAGAGATATGAAGTCAGTCCATGGGGGTTATCATGGGATGATGAGTATTACTATCTGATTGGATATGATTCAGATGCAGGAATTATTAAGCATTATCGTGTAGATAAAATGCTTAGTATAAAAGTAGAAAATAAAGTTCGTGAAGGCAGATGTAAATTCAAAGAACCTGATATGGTAACATATGACAAAAAGATGTTTAATATGTTTAATGGGGAAGAGCGGAATGTGGAAATTCTGTGCGAAAATAGTTTGGCAGGAGTTATGATAGATCGTTTTGGAAAAGATGTAAGAATAACCAAAGTGGACAATGGACATTTTCGAGTTGTGGTAAAAGTAGCTGCCAGCATGCATTTTGTACATTGGATTATGGCATTGGGTGATGGAGTGAAGATTGTTGCACCGGATAGCTTGGTAGAACAGATACGAGAGGAAATTAATCGATTGGCGAACGAGTATAGTAAATGATAGAACAAAGATTCGATAAAAAATGAAATTCAAGTGGAGATTTATGGACTTGTAATTTGGCATAATAGAATTATCTAACAGAGGGACACGGAGGAATGTTGCAGAGAAAAATTATAAAGGCAATAAAAAAAGACCATTAGGTCTTGATTTAATCTGCACCATGCAGAGTCAAAAGACGATGCCGGATAAACCTTATTTGCACTCGCTTTGTTAATTCTCTTTTATTATAGCATGTAAACAAATTTAGTCAACAAAAAAATGATAAAAAATCAGGAGGAAATTTTATGACAGCATTCAAGTATTATTTGGGATTGGATATGGGAACTAATTCTGTGGGTTGGGCAGCAACTGATCCAGAGTACAGATTGTTGAAAGCAAAAGGAAAAGATTTATGGGGAATACGTGAATTTAATGAGGCATCTGGTGCAGTTGAAAGGCGTACACACAGAATAAGCAGAAGGAGAAGACAAAGAGAGCAGGTTAGAATTGGCATTTTAAAAGACTATTTTCATGATGCCATATGTGAAGTGGACCCTAGTTTCTTTCGAAGATTAGAGAATAGTAAATATCATGAGGAAGATAAGGATGTTGAAGTAAGATATAAAAATAATATTTTTAATGATGGCAATTATACGGACAAGGATTATTTTAATGAGTATCCAACCATATATCATTTGAGAAATGAATTAATAAGCAGTACAGAAAAACATGATGTCAGGCTTGTTTTTTTAGCACTGCTGAATATGTTTAAACACCGTGGTCATTTCTTAAATGCAGGATTAGGTGAAAATAACGGTGAAAGTAATATTGATAATGCGTATTTTGAATTAACAGAATTACTTTCAGAATTAACAGAATATCATTTGAGTCAGGATATAGATTGTAAGCAAATAGAAGCAATTTTGTCCCGCAGAGATATGAGCAGAACGCATAAAGCGGAAGAACTTGCAGGGGTATTGCACGTAGATTTAAAGAACAAGCCATATAAGGAATTAATAAGAGGATTATGTGGTTTAAAATTCAATGCATGTGTTGTTTTTCCAGATGTACAGAGTGAAGAAGTGACTAAACTTGATATCTGTCTTTCAGAATCTTCTTTTGATGAAAAATCAGATGAAATTGCCAATATAATCGGTGAAGATTATTTTGAAATAATCATGGCTATGAAAGAAATGTTCGATATTGGATCTTTGGCAAGTATTATGAAAGGACATAATTACTTATCGCAGGCAAGAGTTGCGTCATATACAAAGCATAAAGAAGATTTGAAACTTTTAAAAGAGGTTATAAAGAAATATTGCGGTAAGAAGGAATATGATAAGTTCTTTAATAGTGATGCAGATGGTTCCTATGCATCATATGTAGGATCTTATAACTCAAAAAATAAGGAAAGAAGAGTTGGAAATAAAAGAACTTCGGAAGAATTATATAAGGAAATTAAGAAACTTTTGAAGGATGCGCCAAAAGAGGATGAGAATGTACAGAAAATACTTACATCTATTGAAAATGAAACATTTTTGCCGAAACAGCTGACAGCATCTAACGGAGTAATTCCAAATCAGGTGCATGCAAGAGAAATGAAGAAAATACTTTCAAATGCAGAAAATTATCTTCCATTTTTAACGGAAAAGGATGAAACAGGGTTGTCGGTATCAGAAAGAATATTAAAACTCTTTACATTTCAAATACCGTATTATGTAGGACCAACATCAGAAAACAGTGGCAAAAATGGAGGAAATGGTTGGGTTGTAAGACGAGAAGATGGACAGGTTTTACCATGGAATATTGATGAGAAGATAGATATGAAAGCGACATCAGAAGCATTTATATCACGGATGGTGCGGCGTTGCACATATATTAGCGGAGAACAGGTATTGCCGAAAGCTTCACTGGAATATCAAAGCTATTGCGTTCTTAATGAAATTAATAATATTAAGATTGATGGGGAGAGAATCTCGGTTGAGTTAAAGCAGGATATATACAAAGCTGTATTTCAAAAAGGGAAAAAAGTAACAAAGAAGCAGTTATGTAAATACTTACATACAAGAGGAATTATTGAAACAGAAGAGCAGGTTACAGGAGTGGATGTTTCAATAAATAATGCATTAACAACATATGGTAAATTCAAACCGATATTTGGTGAGGATATTTCTAAAGACAGTGTTCAGAAAATGATAGAGGACATAGTATTTTGGTGTACAGTCTACGGAGATTCTAAAAAATTCCTGAAAGATAGAATAGAAGAAAAATATGGAAATAAACTTTCGGAAGAGCAGATTAAAAGAATTTTAGGATTTAAATTCAAAGATTGGGGTAATTTATCAAAGAAATTTTTAGAACTTAATGGAGCAGATACTTCAACAGGGGAATCAATAAGTATTATCAGAGCACTATGGAACAATAATCTGAATTTAATGGAGCTTATAAATAGTAGTTTATATAATTATAAAGAATGTTTGGCAGAGTATCAAAATACAATGCTGAAAACATTATCTGAGATTGAAGCGGAAGATTTGAATGAATATTATTTTTCTGCTCCGGTAAGGAGAATAATCTGGCAGACAATTCTCGTGATTAAAGAGTTGGTTAAAGTATTGGGCTGCGAACCAGAGCGTATATTTGTTGAAATGACAAGAAAACCGGATGAACATAAAACCCGGACTTCAAGCAGACGCAATAAATTTGAAGAATTATATAAAAAAGTAAAAGATGAAGCTACTGATTGGATGCAGGTGATTGCTAAAGCAGAGGAAGATGGAAAAATCAGAAGTAAAAAAATGTATCTTTACCTCACTCAAAAAGGAAGATGTATGTATACTGGAAAGCATATAGAATTGGATGATTTATTCGATAAAAATCTGTATGATATAGATCATATTTATCCAAGGCATTTTGTGAAAGACGATAATATTGATAATAATCTGGTTTTAGTCTGCAAAGAGAAGAATGCACATAAAAGTGATCATTACCCGATAGAGGAGGAAATCTTTTTATCACAGAAAAAAATGTGGCTGGAGCTTAGAAAATCTGGATTTATTACAGAAGAAAAATATAATCGTCTTATGGGAAGAAGTCCATTTAGTGATGAACAAAAAGCGGGATTTATTGCAAGACAGCTGGTAGAAACCAGCCAGGGAACAAAAGGTGTAGCAAATATACTGCGACAACTTTTGCCGGGTAGTAAGATTGTTTATGCAAAGGCGTCAAACGTATCTGAATTTAGGCATACAAGGGATGATATTCCGAAGAGTCGTCTGGTTAATGATTTCCATCATGCTCATGACGCATATCTTAATATTGTAGTTGGAAATGTATATTATGTGAAATTTACTCAAAATCCGCTTAACTTTATAAAAAAAGATTATGATAAGTATAAAGAAGATTATAATTTGTCAAAAATGTTTGACTGGGATGTAAAACGTAATGGTGAAGTGGCATGGATTGCACAGAGAAAGGATGGAGAGGCAGGAACAATAACTACCGTAAAGCGGATGTTAAGCAGAAATACCCCGTTGATGACCCGATATAGTTTTGAAGGAAAAGGCGGATTGGCAAATGAGACTCTTTGCAGCGCTAAAAAGGCTAAAGGTGAGGGATATATTCCATTTAAGTCATCAGATGATAAAATGCAGGATGTTACAAAATATGGAGGATTTACGAAGGTAACTGGTGCATATTTCTTTTTAGTAGAACATACTGAAAAGAAGAAACGAATCCGGACAATTGAATCGGTGCCGGTGTATTTGGCTCAAAAGATAGAACAGAATCCGGATGAATTAAAAAAATATTGTGAAGAAATATTGGGTCTTGTTGATGCAGATATAAGGCTTAAAAAGATTAAAATAGGATCTTTGATAAAGAGGAATGGTTATTTCTGTTATATTACCGGAAAAACAGGAAATCGATTAAGTGTGCGGAATGCAGTAAATCTATGCTTAAAAAATGAGTGGATAAAATATATTTCAAAGCTGGAAAAGGTCAAAGAAAAAGATGCTGTAGATGAGATTATTACAAAAGAAAAGAATGAGGTTTTGTATTCAGAACTTATACAAAAATTTAAACATGGCATTTTCTCAAAAAGACCAAATCCTGTTGAAGATAAGTTGGAAAAAGGCAGTGAAAAGTTTAGCAATTTATCAATCAAAGAGCAATGTGCGGTATTGTGTCAAATACTACAGTTAGCGGCTGTTTTAGGAAGTGAATGTGATATGACATTATTGGGCGAATCTGCACATTGTGGAAAAATGTTGATAAGTAAGAAAATTGGAGATGAAGAAATATATCTGCTTAATCAATCTGTAACAGGATTGTATGAAAAGAAAATCAATCTCCATACAGTATGAGTTGGCGGACTGTTGTCATCTCAAGCAGTGCAAAGTTAGATTATCAGATGGGCTATCTGATAGTGAGAAATCAGGATGTTGTCAAAGTACATATTAGTGAAATTTCTATATTGATGATTGAAACAACATCCGTTTCTCTTACTGCAGCATTACTTTGTGAGTTGACGAAAAAGAAAATAAAAGTGATATTTTGTGATGAAAAAAGAAATCCTTCCTCTGAATTAATTCCATATTACGGAAGCCATGACACGAGTATGAAAGTGCGGAAACAGATTGCGTGGTCAGAGGATATAAAAAAATCGGTATGGACGGAAATAGTTACTGAGAAAATTAGAAAACAGGCTGAAAATCTTGAAAGGTGGGATAGAACGGAAGCTCAGATGCTTTATGAATATATTACACAGATTGAGTTTGGTGACGCGACAAATAGAGAGGGTCATGCGGCAAAAGTTTATTTTAATGCATTGTTTGGCTTGGATTTTACGAGAACAGCTGAAAACAGTATAAATGCTGCATTGAATTATGGCTACAGTTTACTACTTTCTACTTGCGCCAGAGAAACAGCCCTAAATGGGTATATTACGCAGATTGGATTATTTCATGATAATATTTTTAATCAATTTAATTTGGCATCTGATTTAATGGAACCATTTCGACCGATAGTGGATAATCTTGTAAAAACGATGCATCCAGATAAGTTTGAACATGATGAAAAAGTTGAAATATTAAAAATGCTGCAAAAAGAGATGATAATAGCCGGACGAAAGGAGTGCGTGAACAATGCAATGAAAATATACTGCCGGAGTATTTTTGATGCATTAAATGAGGGCGATATTTCATTGATTAAGTTCTATAAGGATGAGTTATAGGTATATGAGAATAATGGTTTTGTTTGATCTTCCGGTACTAACTGAAAAACAGCGCAGGGATTATAGAGAGTTTAGAAAGTACTTGTTAAAAGCAGGTTTTTTTATGATGCAGGAATCGGTGTATTGCAAATTAGTTCAAAATGCAGGAGTAGCAGATGTTGTTCAGGAGAGTATCCGGAAGAATAAACCGGGAGAAGGACTGGTGCAAATATTAAGAGTGACTGAAAAACAGTTTGCAAAGATGGAATATGTGGTAGGAGAAAATAAGTCTCTGGTATTGGATACGGACGAAAGGCTGGTGATTTTATGAAGTTAGTAAATACTTTATATAATCTGGAATTTGATTTAATGGAGAATCAGATACTGGTTTTATCAATAGAGAATCATTTGGCGTATAGAAATATTCTGGAAGAATTGTGGAAACAATATAAAGGAGAAACGGGAAATTTTATTTTGTCAGATGGGGATAAGGAACTGAAAATGTCACAGAGGATAGAGTGCATTTATAATATTTTTAATATTAATACCAATGATCGTAAAATTATCTCTAAATTGTATCAGGAACTTACATATCAAAATGACACACTATTACAAGAAGAAAGCATACGTTTTAAACAGGAATTGATGGAATATTTTGATAAACTCATTTCTACGGTACCATATAATCTAAAATATAATTTTGAAGTTGATTTATCAAGCTTAATGAAAGCGATATCAGTAGAAACAGATATGGAAAGTGACTCGTTACTTGAAAAATTGCTTCAATATGTAAAACTCATGAATCAAATATGTGGAATCGATATATTTGTGATTCCAAACTTAAAGTACTATTTTTCAACAGAAGAGACCATGCAATTTTATCAGTTTGCAATGTATAATAAGATTTATATGGTTGTCATAGAACCAACACTATCACAGCATGTGGAAGGTGAAAAAAGCTGGATAATTGATGATGATTTATGTATAATTGAATTGTAAGAATTAACACTATATCCGCAATATAGTATAAGCTCGGAGATAACCTTAAAGTAATTTGAGGTTTGAGGTTTGAGAGCTTTGTTAATTCAGAAAGATGTAAAACTGCAATTTCCTTTTCGTCTGCTGTTATGTAGTTTGAGAGCTTTGTTAATTCAGAAAGATGTAAAACTGAGTCGTTGCCAAATATCCTCTGAAAAAAGTTTGAGAGCTTTGTTAATTCAGAAAGATGTAAAACTTTATAACAATGTAAAAGAGTACGCACCAAGTTTGAGAGCTTTGTTAATTCAGAAAGATGTAAAACTGTTGCCATTGACATTATTATCACCATCCTGTTTGAGAGCTTTGTTAATTCAGAAAGATGTAAAACTGCACCACACAATATAAATATTTGCTATGGTTTGAGAGCTTTGTTAATTCAGAAAGATGTAAAACTTTACTACAATGTAACAACTGACACATTGCGTTTGAGAGCTTTGTTGATTTGAAGAGTTATAAAACGAAGTACATTATAATGCAAATCTCCTGATTTGAGAACATTACTATTTAAAATAAAAAATAACGAAAGGTGGTGGTAATAAGTGAGTAATGAACATAAGGTAATTTTTAAAGCTTATCTGCGAAATCTTATGAGACAATTAGAGGCAATGGAAAAGGAGTTTGAGAATAATGACATTGAAAATGCTAAAAAGATTCTCAGCGATTTAATCCAAGATACAAAAGACAGTATAGAAGATTAGTAACTGAAATTATGTGGAAATGAGAATGGCGAAAGTTGTTCTCATTTTGCGTTTTGTTACATAATTGCTTTTATAAATTAAAATATACACATAATACACATAAAAGTCAGGGAGAACAAAATGCCAATAGAATATAAAAGACTTACAGAAAAAGAACTTAACATTTTTATCAATATGAGAATAAATCAGCTAAGAGAAGAAGGGGCAAAAGAGAAAATAGATTTGTTTCCTGCGCTGAAAGAGTACTATACGCGTCATATGAAGGATGGAACATTTGTATCCTGGCTTGCACTTGATGGGGAAAATATTGTTGGAACAAGTGGAATGTCATTCGTAGAGAAACCGCCATATTTCGGATGCCCTAGTGGTAAAATTGGTTTATTGTCCAGTATGTTTACGAATCCGGATTATAGAAGAAAGGGGATAGCTAAGGAATTGTTATCCCGTGTTGTAAATGATGCCAGAGAATATGGATGTGGAACAGTACAAATTACGGCATCTGATATGGGAGTCAAGTTATATACCGATTTTGGATTTGTGCATAATGACAATTTCATGCAGTATAAAATTTAAATAAACATGCCAATATAATTCAGAAAAGAATACAAAATATTAATCTACAGAACCTGCATGGGCAGCTTCTTATGGATGCTTGGCAACAGCAATAAGAGTGGTTTCACAGACTGCTCTTATTTTTTTGAAAATTTTTTGAAAAATTTAAATCTTTTTTCCAATCCCCCCTGTCTTACTTAATAGAAGGGAGGAAGGACAGATGAAAAACATAATAAAATGGTTTGTGCTGCTGATGCATAAGGACATGCAGAATTTTGAAATGAACGAGGATACGGATTGCTCGGTTCGCAAACAGATTATGAACAGAACAAATCGCAAAAAGGAAGGTGAAAGATTAGGATGAAAATGAGAAAACCTGGATATATTGCACTTGTTGTCCTGATGGCAGCAACAATCGCTTTAACAGGATGTAGCAATGTGACAGAAGCAAAGGGAAGTCCGACTACGGAAAAAGAAAAAGTAGCAGAGAAAACACCACAGAAGAGGGTAAAAGTTATAGTAGAAAATGCTGCAGAAACAGCTATTGAAACAGTCAGATTGGCACAGAAAACAGAAGGAACTGAAAATTTAGAACCGGAACTTGGGGCAGAAGAAGATACAGTGGGAGAAAATGAGACGGGAACAGAGCATGTAAAGACAGAGGAGACAGACCAGTCAGATAAAAATAAAAGCGGTAAGAAAAAGAATACAACAGTAGCAGATACAACCGATTCAAATAAGCCGCCACATGACGGAATGATATATGATGTCGATGAAGGAACATGGATTGATATGCCGGAGGTTCATCCGGATGGTTTTGACAGAAGTGCGGCCGAAGAGGTGTGGTCTTATGTGAATGCAGAGAGAACAGCAGCAGGCCTCAATGCACTTACCTGGGATGAGGACATATACAATTTTGCATGCCAGAGAGCACAGACAATTGTATCAGATTTTTCCCATAATGGCTGTGGCAATTATGGAGAAAACATAGCATTAAATTCTGCGGGAAGCGCATATAGAATCCACATGCAGTGGTTTTACTCAACCGGTCATCACAATAACTATATGTTATCTTCCTATGTAAAAGGTGCCTGTGCCATATATGTATATCAGGGTGTCTGGTATGCAGTGGAAAATTTTGCACTGGAAGAAAGTGAAAACAGTGGTGGAACGTTATCCTGCAATGCCTATGGACCGGAGGCAGAAGAAGCTTTAAATGAGTATATTGACAGTCATGACTGGTGAGAAAAGAAGATGGAAATGTGCTTGCGGTGGAAGAGCTGTTTCTGTTAAAATTTTAAGAAATCAGGCGTTAAAGGAAAAACACATGAGAAATAAGGAAGAAAGAAGGAAAAGAAAATGACATATACACAGGCAGTTGAAAAAGCATGTAATGGAGATTCGACGGGATTTGAATTTCTTTATGATACAACAAAAAATAATAAATATTATCTGGCTTTAAAATATGTGAAAGATGAAGAGGCAGCAAAAGATGTTTTGCAGGAAGCATACATACGGGCGTGGAAAAATCTGGATAAACTAAAAGAACCGGAAAAATTTGATTCCTGGTTAGCACAGATTGTGGTAAATACAGCAAAAAATGAACTGGAAAAACGCAATCATACACCGCTTGATTTACGCATGGAAAGTGGTGAGGAAGAAGATGCAGAAATCATGGACCAGGCAGTAAGCGTCTGGGAAAATGAGCCGGAATTAGAATATACGAAAGAAGAGACCAGACAGCTGGTGCATGAGCTGATCGATGCATTGTCTGACGAGCAGCGTCTGGTGGTAATTGCCTTTGAATTAGAGGGACTTACCACAAAAGAAATTGCAGAACAGCTGGGCTGCCCGGAAGCTACAGTGAAATCGAGACTGCGTTATGGCAGGAATAATATCAAGACAAAGGCAGAGGAACTGCAGAAGAGGGGATACAAGCTTTACAGTGTTGCACCAATGCCGTTACTGCTGTATCTGTTGAAAAAGGAAATGTTTGTATCTGCGGCGGAGCCATCCACCCAGCTTTTATTAAGTGAATGTAGAAAAAGTATAGCAAAGAGTACATATGGTGCAGGTAAAACTGCAGCCTCAACAGCGGTAAAAGCCGCAGGCACAGCAAGAAAGATGTCATTTTTGTCAACTGCAGCTGGAAAAGCGGTAATTGGAATCGTGGCAACGGTATCTATAGCAAGTGCAGTGACAGTTGGTGTCATCAGCTACAATAAATCAAATGATAAAAATGCGACCGCACAGGAAAATGTTCCGGCAGTAGAAGAAGTTCCGGTAAATGCAGACCAGCCAATAGATGGCGTGGTTGAGGATACAGAGACAACGGATGCACCAGAGGATGAAAATGGAAGTGAAAAATATGCTGATATTCCGGAATCTGTGCTTCAAAGTTCCGTGCGTAATGATAAAGACTATTTTGAATTCTGGGACGAGCCGGTAAAGGCAACCTGCTGGATTGACGGTGTCAAGGGAACGATTTATGCAGACTGGGATAAAACACAGATTATCAAAGAAGTTACCTATGATGTAGATGGCTATGAGGATGAACTCCTTATTATTGGCTGTACACTGGATGGCGGTACCCATGCCATTGCAATTTATAACGGACAGTATGTTGTGGTAAATGATGCCATGTGGGATCATTGGTATAATGGAAAGAGTTCTGCTTTTGATTAATACGAAAACTTAAGATTTCGTTAAATTTATGGAACTGATTCTTAAGGTTGTCTGTGAGACATTGACCAACCAATTCCAGTAAGATATATTATGAATTAATGGGCTGTGGAAAAACAGTCCGGATTAAGGAGTATAAGTATATCAAAGTAAGGAGGAACTATGGGCATGGAAAAGCAGAAGGCGAAGACAGGTCCGAAAAAGAAGGTTGGAAAAAAGCAGAGAAGAAAGAGAAAACTGATACTTTTTATTGTAGAAGTATTAGTGATACTCATTTTGCTGGTAGTATTTTATGTAATGAGTAAGCTGAATAAAATCAATAATACCGGTTCCTTAGACGCGAAGAAGCTGAATATTAATATAGACAGCGAGACCCAGGAAGTGTTAGATAATTATACCAATATAGCTATCTTTGGAATTGACAACCGGAACAGTGGAAATTATGAGAGCGGAAACAGCGACTGTATCATGATTGCCAGTATCAATGATGATACCAAGGAAGTGAAGCTTGTATCCGTATACCGGGATTCCTTTCTGGCAGTAGATGGTAAAGACAGCCTGCGGAAACTGAATGCAGCTTATGCCAAGGGAGGACCGACCGGTGCAGTAGCGGCGTTAAATAAGAATCTGGATTTGAATATTACCGAATATGTATCCGTAGACTTCAATGCGGTAATGGAAGTTGTGGATGCATTAGGTGGAATAGAGTTGGATATTACCAAGGAAGAAGCCAGCAATATGCACATCTGGATTGATGAAATGAATGAAGTCATGGGAACCCATGGCAAGCCGGTTTCCGGACCGGGCGTGCAGCAGGTCAATGGAATACAGGCACTTGCCTATTGCCGTGACCGAATGAGCGGCGGAGACGATTTCCGCCGGACCGAGCGCCAGCGTATTGTAGTAGGAAAGATTGTAGAAAAAGCAAAGCAGGCAGACATCCTTACTTTAAATGATTTGGTAGACAAGCTGTTTCCGGACATTTCTACCAGCCTTTCTACCACAGAAATATTGGGACTTGCAGCCCATGTCAAAGAGTATGAGCTTGCAGATACCCAGGGCTGGCCATTCCAGTTAGACACCAAGATGATGGAAAAATCCATCGGAGCAGTAGTTGTACCAACGGATTTGGAGACCAATGTAGATTTGCTGCACCGCTATTTATTTGATGTAGAAGATTATGAAACGACAGATAAGGTAAAAGAAATCAGCAAGGCGGTAAGCAGCCGGACCGGAAAGACAGCGGCAGATACTACCCGGGATACGAATCCGCTGGTGCAGGATGCTGCTGCTGCTGAAACAACAGAGTAAGAGGAAAATATAACTAAATTTTATAAAATTTTCACAAAAAACAAGAAAAATCCAGTTACCTTTTGTATATTATTGTGTTATGATAAAAATATATCAGTAAACATACAATGATTATCAAGGAGGTATTACGAATGCAGAGATTTACATTACCAAGAGATTTATACCACGGCAAAGGTGCATTGGAGGCACTGAAGAACTTCGAAGGAAGGCGCGCAATGATCTGTGTTGGTGGAGGCTCCATGAAACGGTTTGGTTTCCTGGATAAAGCAGAGGCATATCTGAAAGAAGCAGGTATGGAAGTGGAATTGTTTGAAGGAATTGAACCGGATCCATCTGTTGAGACCGTGATGAAGGGTGCTGCCGCTATGGAGAAGTTTCAGCCGGATTGGATTGTAGCAATCGGTGGTGGTTCTCCAATTGATGCTGCGAAAGCAATGTGGATTAAATATGAATATCCGGATATTACCTTTGAAGATATGTGTAAGGTATTTGGAATTCCGAAATTAAGAAAGAAAGCACATTTCTGTGCAATTTCTTCTACCTCAGGAACAGCAACAGAAGTAACTGCATTTTCTATTATTACGGATTATGAGAAGGGAATCAAATATCCGATTGCGGATTTTGAGATTACACCGGACGTAGCAATCGTTGACCCGGAACTGGCAGAGACCATGCCGCAGAAGCTGGTAGCCCATACCGGAATGGATGCGATGACACATGCCATTGAAGCGTATGTTTCAACTGCCAACAGTGATTTTACAGACCCTCTGGCACTCCATGCCATTGAGATGATTCAGCATGATCTGATTGATTCCTATAACGGAGATATGGCAAAACGTGATGCCATGCACAATGCCCAGTGTCTGGCTGGAATGGCATTCTCCAATGCACTGCTTGGAATCGTACATTCTATGGCACATAAGACCGGTGCCGCATTTGCCGACTACGGTGCACATATTATCCATGGCGCAGCCAATGCCATGTATCTGCCGAAGGTCATTGCATTTAATGCTAAGGATGAGACTGCAAAGAAACGTTATGGTGTGATTGCAGACTTTATGAAGCTTGGCGGAGAGACACTGGACGAGAAAGTCGCACTTTTAATCCAGTACCTGCGTAAGATGAATGATGACTTGAATATTCCGCACTGTATTAAGAACTACGGACCGGACAGCTATCCGGCTGAGCAGGGCTTTGTACCGGAAGAAGTATTCTTAGAGAGACTGCCTGAGATTGCAGCCAATGCAATTTTGGATGCCTGCACCGGCTCCAACCCAAGACAGCCAAGTCAGGAAGAAATGGAAAAACTGCTGAAATGCTGTTACTATGACACAGAAGTAGATTTCTAAAAAATAGATTAAAAATGAAGTAAGCCCCGTTTCGATATCGCATTGATATTTGAGACGGGGTTTTTACAGTCTGAAAAATGGTTTTACAAAGGTAATACCCCCACAGCACTGCGGGGGTACAAAGGGGAGTTATGAAAATTTATGAAAAAAGTTTTATCAAATAGAGAGACAAGACATTGGGGGATGAACCTGTTCTCTATTGATATTTGTAGTATACCCGGATTTTGTGAAAAATAATTGTCCAGATTATGAAAAAAGCGTTAAATTCTAAAAAAATTTTTCTGAAAAAATTTCATGAATCTTGTATATTTCCCTTGCGTAAAACACAAGATATGGTATACTGTATATGCGTTGAAGAGATTCGACACAAAATCTAGTACAGTTTTGTGCCGATTTTATGCGAATAGACTATTTTTTTATGGGAGAGGATTTCAATGAAAATCATTAAAAGAAGCGGCGCAGAGGCTGTTTTTGACATTTCAAAAATTATTATTGCAATTAATAAAGCGAACCATGAGGTGGTGGAAGCGGAACGATTGACTGCAGACCAGATTAAGGAGATTGCACAATATATAGAGGATTCCTGTAAGGATGCCAACCATGCCCTGAATGTAGAAGATATTCAGGACTTAGTGGAGGATCAGCTAATGGACAAGAGGGCTTTTTCTGTTGCCCGGAAATACATTACTTACCGCTATAAACGTGCCCTGGTACGTAAATCCAACTCTACGGATGAACAGATTTTAAGTCTGATTGAATGTAATAATGAAGAAGTAAAACAGGAGAATTCCAACAAGGATTCAACCGTAAACAGCGTGCAGCGTGACTATATGGCTGGTGAGGTGAGTAAGGATATTACCAGAAGATTCCTTCTCCCGGAGGATATTGTAGAGGCACATGAACAGGGAATTATCCATTTCCATGATGCAGATTATTTTGCACAGCATATGCATAACTGTGATCTGGTAAATTTAGAGGATATGTTACAGAACGGAACCGTTATCAGCGGAACCAGAATTGACAAGCCACATTCTTTTTCTACAGCATGTAATATTGCAACCCAGATTATTGCTCAGGTGGCAAGCTCCCAGTATGGCGGACAGAGTATTTCACTGGCACATTTAGTACCATTTGTCCAGATCAGCCGCGAGAAAATTCATGCAGAGCTGGTGCAGACATTAAAAGAGAGCGATGTGGAACTGAGCGAAGAGAAGATTAACAGCATTGTGGAAAGAAGACTTCATGCGGAAATCGAGCGGGGCGTACAGGTTATCCAGTATCAGGTAGTAACCCTGATGACTACCAACGGACAGTCCCCATTCGTAACCGTGTTCATGTATCTGAACGAAGCAAAGAATGAGCAGGAGAAAAAAGACCTTGCCATGATTATAGAGGAAGTGCTAGACCAGCGTTATCAGGGTGTTAAGAATGAGGATGGCGTATGGATTACACCGGCATTTCCAAAGTTGATTTATGTATTGGAAGAGGATAATATCCATGAGGATTCGGAATACTATTATCTGACCAAGAAAGCAGCAAAATGTACTGCAAAGCGTATGGTTCCGGATTATATTTCTGAGAAGAAAATGAAGGAATTAAAAGATGGCAACTGCTATACCTGTATGGGCTGCCGTTCCTTCCTTACCGTATATCATGATGAAGATGGCAAGCCAAAGTTCTACGGTCGTTTCAATCAAGGCGTGGTAACCTTGAATCTGGTAGATCTGGCATGCTCTTCCGGCGGAGATTTTGAAAAATTCTGGAAGCTATTTGATGAGCGTTTGGACCTTTGCTACCGTGCATTGATGGCGCGTCATAACCGCCTGAAGGGAACACCTTCTGATGTGGCACCGATTCTCTGGCAGTACGGAGCACTTGCCCGTCTGAAAAAAGGCGAGACCATAGACAAGCTTTTATATGGTGGATATTCTACTATTTCACTGGGTTATGCAGGACTTTGCGAATGTACCAGATATATGACTGGAAAACCACATACCGACCCGGCAGCAACACCATTTGCCTTAAAGGTAATGCAGCGGTTAAATGATGCCTGCAAGGAGTGGAAAGAGAAAGAAAATATTGATTTCTCCGTATATGGAACACCGCTTGAGTCTACCACCTATAAATTTGCAAAATGTTTACAGAAACGTTTCGGAGTTATTCCGGGTGTTACCGATAAGAATTACATTACCAACAGCTATCATGTGCATGTAACCGAAAATATCGATGCATTTACCAAACTGAAATTCGAATCCCAGTTCCAGGCACTTTCACCGGGTGGAGCAATCAGCTATGTGGAAGTTCCGAACATGCAGGATAATCTGGATGCTGTTTTATCTGTAATGAAATTCATCTATGAGAATATTATGTATGCAGAGTTAAATACCAAGAGCGATTACTGCCAGGTATGTGGCTATGATGGTGAGATTCAGATTGTAAAAGATGATGATGGAAAATTAGTATGGGAGTGCCCGCATTGCCACAACCGTGACCAGGATAAGATGAACGTGGCAAGACGTACCTGTGGTTATATTGGTTCCCAGTTCTGGAATCAGGGAAGAACCCAGGAAATCAAGGAGCGTGTACTTCACTTATAAAAAGAAAGTGAAAAGAAAATGCATTATTCAGCGATTAAATATAATGATATTGCGAACGGCACCGGTGTAAGAACGGTGCTGTTTGTATCCGGCTGCCGGAACCACTGTAAAGAGTGTTTTCAGCCGGAAACATGGGACTTTAAAAATGGAGAGGAATTTACAAAAGAAGTAGAAGATGAAATTCTTGCATCTTTGGAATCTCCCTATATCAAGGGACTGACTCTTTTGGGAGGAGACCCTTTTGAACCGGAAAACCAGCATGCACTGCTTCCATTTATCAAGCGGGTGCGGACGGAACATCCGGAAAAAGACATATGGGCATATACCGGATATGTACTGGATAAGGATTTGGTACCGGAGGGAAGAAGATATACCGAGGATACGAAAGAATTATTATCCTTAATCGATGTGCTGGTGGATGGCCCTTATGTGGCAGAGCTATATGATATTACATTAAAATTCAAAGGTTCTTCCAATCAGCGTGTCATTGACTGCAGAAAATACAATGAAACAGGAGTCATTGAAGAACTGATGTAAACTGCGTGAAAGATAAAGTAGAATCCGGAAGGATTCTATTTTACTTTATAGCATTTTTATATTAAAATAGAAATAACGTGATTGTTTTAAGGAAAGATATAGGAGAAGAACATGGAAATTAGTAAAGAGCGTAAAGAAGAATTATTAGAGACCCATCTTTTGAATTATGAAATGCCGGATGAACAGGAGCTTGCAAAGCTTACTTTAGAGGAACTGGAATTTCTGATTCGTTCTGCAGAAGTACATCATAAGAAGAAAACCTTTGTGGCAGATAACTTTTTAAAGAAGATAGAAGTGTTTAACAAGATTCTGGCAGATAAAATAAAGGGATGCAAAGAGCTTTACTGCGCATGGGACAAGCATACCGGTTACCCGCGTGTTATGGGGGATGGAAGTGTATTAATCTTTTCAACGAAAGAATTTGCCCAAAAGGCAATAGAACATTATAAAGAGCAGAATGTAGAACTGGAATTAAAAGGAATCAGAGGAGACAAGCAGATGTTCTTCTGGGCAAACCTCCACTGGTGGGGTATGGAAGATCTGATACTGGATGTGGGAAGCTATTCCTGCAGATTAAAAAGAGATGACTTGCTTCCACCACCGGATTTTTCCGAGCTTTCCAAAGCACAGATTCCGGTCGTAAATCCGGCTCTGATTCTTGCAATGGCAAGACACAGACAGATTTTATTTGAAGAAAAGAAAGATGAACAGTGGAAACGTGCGGAGCAGTTCTTATGTGACCGTATGTTAAAAGAGGTAGTCCGTGGGGAATTCTTATGTCCGGTAAAAGTGGTAGAGGACCCGAAGGAGGAAAAGGATGCAGACGGAAAAAAGGGAACAGCCCTTCAGTTTGCATTGTTACAGGATAGCAATGGAGCACAGTGGATGCCGGTGTATACAGACTGGCAGAGTTTCCAGAAGATTTATAATGTAAAGGAATGGAAGGGACAGAAAGTCAGTTTTGACCAGCTGATGAAGATTGCAGGAGAGCGAGATTTTGTAATCAATCCGGGCAGTATGGAACTTCGGGTAGAAGAGAACCGGAAGAAAATTATTATAGGTTATTTCAAACGATATAAGAGGCAGGAAGCTGAGATGGCATCTGGCAATCTTGTTGAAAAGAAAACGGGTGTATTTGTTGGTGAGCCAATTGCGGAGGCGGATGAACTGAAACAGATACTCAGTGAATATATGAAGAAACAGAAGAATATTAAGAAAGCATATCTGGTAACGAAGATTGAACGTAAGGATGACATTAGTTATTTGCTGGTTGTAGAGTTTAAGGGTGAGAGAAAGAGCGTCTTTGAAGGAATTGCTGAAGCTGTAAAGCCGTCCCTTGGCTATATGCGTCTTGATATGCATGAAGCAGACGAAAAGGCAATGGAGCTGATTGGTGAGGTTGCACCATTTTATAAAAAGACTTTTCTGGGATTGTAAATTGCAGGAGGAAATATGGAACAAAAAGAATTAGATGGCAAAGTCTGGGAAGTAAGTGGATTCGTATTTGAAAATGAAGATCAGGCAAAATTGGCAAAAAAGGAAGTGGAAGGAATCCAGTACATACATGATAATATGAACATGGATAATCCACAGATGGTACAGGAAATCTACCAGAGAATCATGGCTCAGGAATTGTTCCATACACCGATAGGATATGCCTATCTAAAAGAACTGCAGGATTATCTGAAAGGACTGCCTGGGGTGGATGCATCCGAAATACCAGGTATTCCGGTGAAAGATATGGGCTTAGACCTTGACCATGTAGCTGGCAAAGAAAAATCTGGTGAGCACCAGAATGAAAATGCTGATAAAAATTCAGAGGAACAACAGGAAACGAAATTACAGAAGCGCTGCCGCATCTTACTTTCTGTGAATATTGTGCTGATTATCATTGTTATTGCCATGTTTGCCATCAGCCTTACCAGTGGCAGTACCACAATCTTAAATTATGAGACGAAAATCATTAATAAATATGAAGAGTGGGAACAGGAACTGGATGAAAGAGAAGCGGCACTGGATGCTTTGGAAAAGCAGAATTAAATCGCAGAAGAACACAAATTTGACATATTTATCCGTTAAACTATAGAAAAAAGAAGAGGGAAGCAAATATGGAAAAACGTAAAATTCTGGTGGTAGACGATGAAAGCCGTATGCGTAAGCTGGTGAGGGATTTCCTGGTAAAACAGAACTTTGAAGTGTTAGAGGCAGGAGACGGAGAAGAAGCCTTAGACGTATTTTATAAAAATAAAGATATTGCATTGATTATTCTGGATGTTATGATGCCGAAGATGAACGGCTGGGATGTATGCCGGGAAATCAGGGAAAGTTCCAAGACACCGATTATCATGCTGACAGCCAAGAGTGAAGAAAGTGATGAGCTTTTGGGATTTGAACTTGGTGTGGATGAATATATCAGTAAACCATTCAGCCCGAAGATTCTGGTGGCAAGGGTAGAGGCAATTTTGCGGAGAACCGGCAATTATACGGAAGATGATGTGCTGGAAGTAGGTGGCATTGTAATGGACAAGGCTGCCCACATGGTAACAATTGACGGCAAAAATATTGATTTGAGCTATAAAGAATTTGAGCTTCTGGCATATTTCATGGAGAATAAGGGAATTGCTTTATCCCGTGAGAAAATTCTGAATCATGTATGGAATTATGATTATTTCGGTGATGCCAGAACCATCGATACCCATGTGAAAAAGCTGCGCAGCAAGATGGGCGAAAAAGGGGATTATATCAAGACAATCTGGGGTATGGGCTATAAGCTGGACATTGATGCACCGCAATAGAATGTGATAAGGTGGAAGATATATGGCAAAGAATAAGAAAAAGCAGCATTCCATTACAACACAGATTACATTGACTATCGTTGGATTAGTG
>OHWE01000301.1_pt1 | contig 24812 bp, 26 predicted proteins | sample 1579661 | NCBI WGS metagenome assembly OHWE01 (sample SAMEA3882552, study PRJEB24775) | human gut metagenome | biome: human-associated habitat; feature: intestine environment; material: feces | place: Netherlands | collected 2009/2010 | reverse complement strand
CCCCTCAAGCTGACGCTGGACGCCGCCGCGCTGGGCCTGACCGGCACGGCATTGGCTGAGGCACTGCGCAAGTATGCCATCGAGTGCGAGTATGCCGACCCCCGCTATGTGGTGCTGATGTTCACACCCGAAAATCCGGCGCAGGACTACGACCGGCTGGAAGAAGCCGTTGCAGCGATCTGCGCGGCACTGCCCAGTGTACCGGAATGCCCTGAGCCGGAAGGGGATACCTTCACCGCATTGGCGGCAGAAGCGGAACCGGTCTGCTCTGTGCGCGCGGCAGTCTTCGCCCCGCAGCAGACCATCCCCGCCGCCGAGGCGCTGGGCCGGGTCTGCGCGATGCCCACCGTCTCCTGCCCGCCCGCGATCCCCATCGTGGTCAGCGGGGAGCGGGTCGGCCCGGCTGCGATCGAGCTTTTTGTACGCTACCACGTTGAAACGGTGGCCGTCATCCGAGAATAAAACGCAGGGTCAAAAGCTGTAAAGAATATATGCTTTACAGCTTTTGACCCTCTTTTTGTGTCGCAAAACCTTGACAGCGCCCGCCGAATGTGGGATGATTTTTACAAATGGGATCAAAGGGGGAAGCGGAATGCTTCAGATTCAGCAGTTGACCAAGCGCTACGGGGAGAAGACGGCGGTGGACGCCCTGACGCTGACCATCCGGCCCGGCGAGATCTTCGGCTTCATCGGGCCGAACGGTGCGGGGAAGACCACTACCCTGAAATGCTGCTGCGGCATCCTCCAGCCGGACAGCGGCGAGGTGCGGGTGGACGGCATCTCGGTGCGGGAGGACCCGCTGGCCGCCAAGCGGAAGCTGGCCTATCTGCCCGATAACCCCGACCTTTACCATTACATGACCGGCATCCAGTACCTCGATTTCATCGCGGACATCTTCGGGGTGTCGGACGCGGCCCGCGCCGAGCGGGTGCGGGGGTACGGGGAGCGCTTCGGCCTGACCGGGGCGCTGGCCCAGCCCATCGGGGACTACTCCCACGGCATGAAGCAGAAGCTGGCCATCATCGCGGCGCTGCTCCATGCGCCCAAACTGATTTTAATGGATGAACCCTTCGTCGGGCTGGACCCGCTGGCGGCGCACCAGCTCAAGCAGACCATGCGGGCCTTCTGCGACACGGGTGGGGCCATCTTTTTCTCGACGCATGTGCTGGAAGTGGCGGAAAAGCTCTGCGATCAGGTGGCCATCATCAAAAACGGTAAGCTCATCCGGGCGGGCTCCATGGCCGAGGTGCGGGGCGACTCCTCGCTGGAAACGGTCTTCTTAGAGTTGGAGGGTGGCGCCGATGAACGCTGAGACGAAACGCTGCTTTGCCGCCCTGCTGCGCAAACAGCGGCGGGAGCAGAGCGCCTTTTTGAACCGGAGCGCCCGCACCGGGAAGCAGCGCACCCAAACGGGAAAGCTTGCCTTCGGGGCGCTGTATGGGGCCATTGCGCTGGTGCTGATGGCGAGTTTTGCTTCGCTGTCGTGGCCGCTGGCGCAGCTTCTTCTGCCGGGCGGCTGGGAGACCCTCTATTTCCTCGTGCTGGAACTGCTGGCCCTTCTTGTCAGCGTGCTGGCCGGGGCGCTTTCCAGCTATAACCGCCTTTTTCAGGCCAAGGACAACGACCTTTTGCTGGCTCTGCCCATCCCGCCGTGGATGATCTTTGCGGTGCGGCTGTGGGGTCTGTATGAGATGAGCCTGTTCTATCTGCTTCTCGTCTGGGTGCCCGCCGAAGCGGCCTATGCGCGGTTCGCGCCGCATCCGCTGGGCGGCATCTTGAGCGCTGTGCCGATGGCCCTGCTGCTGGCCGGGGCGGCGTCGGTGCTGGCGGCGCTGCTGGGCTGGGCGGTGGCTCTGCTTGTGGCGAAGGCCGGGCGGCATAAAGCGCTCTTCACCGTGGCGGCGTCGCTGGGCTTCCTTGCCCTTTATTTCCTCGGCTACCAAAAGAGTGGTGCGCTGCTGAACGCCCTGCTCTCCTCGGCGCTGTGGGGCGGCGGGGAAGGGCTGCCGCAGGGCAGCTGGCTGCTGCTGGGCCGGGCTGCGTGCGGAGATATCCCGGCGCTGCTGGGGCTGTTGATCTCGCTGGCGGCGGTCTGCGCCGTGCTGGGAAAGCTTCTCTCCGGCCCCTACCTCCGCCTGATGACCACCCGCACCGGCGGTGCGGCCTCGAAAATAAAGGCAGCGCCCAGCCGCCGCGTCTCGGTGCGGCGGGCCCTGCTGCGGCGGGAGCTGCTCCATCTGGCGGGCAGCCCCACCTACCTGCTCAACTGCGCCATGGGGTCGCTGGGGCTGGTGGTGATCAGCGTGCTGGCTTTGTACAAGGCCGGGGAGATCCGGCTGCTGGCGGTCCAGCTGCTCCCGCCGGGGCTGGCGGGTGCGGCGGCAGCATTCGCCGCAGCCCTTGGGGCGGGCACAAACTGCCTGACGGCCCCCTCCGTCTCGCTGGAAGGGGAGAGCCTTTGGCGTATCCGGAGCTTGCCGGTCTCGCCGTGGCAGACCCTGCGCGCCAAGCTGGAACTGCATCTGGCGGTGACGCTGCCGCCCGCCCTGCTCTGCGCGGGGGTGCTGCTGGCTGTGGTGCGGGCCGCTCTGCCCATGGTGCTGCTGGGCCTTCTGGCGGTGGCGCTCTTCGTGGTGCTGTCGGCTGCGGTGGGGCTGGTGCTGGGGGTGCTGATGCCCAACTTCCACTGGACCAGCGAAACGGCGGTCATCAAGCAGAGCCCCTTCTGTCTGCTGGCCATGCTCCTGAGCTGGGGCGCGGCCCTTGCGCTGTTTGCGGGGACGGCGGCGCTGTCCCATAGGATGCCGCCCGCCGTCAGCCTGAGCCTTGCCTGTCTGCTGCTGGCGGGGGCCGATGCCCTTGCATTGCGCTGGCTGAAGACAAAAGGTGCCGCGCGATTCGAAACGACCTGACAAAAAAACGGGAGCTGCCCACATTGTGCGGACAGTTCCCGTTTCTGCTTTGGGAAACCGGCTCACTCGATGCCGGTGACCTTGTAATCCTGATCCTCGACGGCCTTCTTCAGGGTCTCGTCGGAGACGTCGGCGCTCAGGGTGACGATGGCAGTGCCGGCCTCGTGGCTGACCACGGCCTCGCTGACTTCGGGCAGAGCTTCCAGTGCCTTCTTCACGCGGGCCTCGCAGTGGCCGCACATCATGCCCTCAACATGCAGGGTCTTTTTCATAACGTTATCCTCCTTGACATTGGATGTGGTATGGTCTTCGACTGCGGGCTGCACGGGGGCAGCGGGCAGGGAAACGGCATTTTTGGCTTTGTGGTCGTGCTTGGTGCTGTGCAGGTCGAACAGGTTCAACCGCAGTGCATTGCTGACCACGCAGAAGCTGGACAGGCTCATGGCCGCTGCACCGAACATGGGGTTCAGCGTCAGGCCGAAGGGGATGAACACACCGGCGGCCAGCGGGATGCCGATGGTGTTGTAGAGGAACGCCCAGAATAGGTTCTCGTGGATGTTGCGCAGGGTGGCGCGGCTGAGCCGGATGGCGGCGGGCACATCGGAGAGCTTGGAGTTCATCAGGACGACATCCGCCGCGTCGATGGCGACGTCGGTGCCCGCACCGATGGCGATGCCGGTGTCGGCACGGGTCAGGGCCGGGGCGTCGTTGATGCCGTCGCCGACCATGGCCACCTTACCGGAAGCTTGCAGCTGGCGGATGACGGCTTCCTTGCCGTCGGGCAGGACGCCCGCGATGACTTCATCCACGCCCGCTTGCTTGCCGATGGCGTCGGCGGTGCGCTGGTTGTCGCCCGTGAGCATCACGACCCGGATGCCCATGTTCTGCAGCTCGCGGATGGCGCGGGGGCTGTCCTCCTTGATGGTGTCGGCCACGGCGACCACGCCCAGCAGTCTGCCCGCGCCGCCGAAGTAGAGCGGGGTCTTGCCTTCCTTTGCAAGGGCGGCGGCCTTTTCTTTCAGCGCGGCAGGGACGGCGGCCTTGGTTTCGATCAGGGCTGCGTTGCCGCCGAAGATCTCCGCTCCGTCCAGCCTTGCGGACAGGCCGTTGCCGGGCAGGGCGGAAAAGTCGGAAACTTCGGGCGCATCGATGGCGTTTGCTTCGGTATAAGCGAGGACGGCCTTGGCCAGCGGGTGTTCGCTCCTGCGCTCCAGTGCGGCGGCAAGGGTCAGCAGCTCGGTCTCGGAAACGCCCTCGGCGGGCAGGATGTCGGTGACCTTCGGCTCGCCGCTGGTGATGGTGCCGGTCTTATCCAGCGCAACGATCTGAGTGCGGCCCGCGGCTTCCAGCGAAGCGGCGGTCTTGAACAGGATGCCGTTCTTGGCACCGAGGCCGTTGCCGACCATGATGGCGACCGGCGTGGCCAGACCCAGCGCACAGGGGCAGCTGATGACCAGCACCGAGATGCCGCGGGCCAGTGCGTAGCCGAACTCCCGGCCCAGCAGCAGCCAGACGATCGTGGTGACCACGGCGATGGAGATGACGGCGGGCACGAAGAAGCCGGACACGGTGTCGGCGATCTTGGCGATGGGAGCCTTGGTGGCGGCGGCGTCGCTGACCATCTTGATGATCTGGGCCAGCGTGGTGTCCTCGCCCACGCGGGTGGCCTCACACCGCAGGAAGCCGGACTGGTTGGTAGTGGCGGCAGAGACTTTGTCGCCCTCGGCCTTATCCACCGGGATGCTCTCGCCGGTCAGAGCGCTTTCGTTCACGGCGCTGGAACCTTCCAGCACGATGCCGTCCACGGGGATGTTCTCACCGGGGCGGACGACGAAAATATCGCCCCTGCGCACTTCCGCGATGGGTACGCTGACTTCAGCACCGCCCCGCAGCAGGGTGGCGGTCTTGGGGGCCAGCTTCATCAGACTCTTGAGTGCATCGGTGGTCTTGCCCTTGGAGCGGGCCTCCAGCATCTTGCCCACGGTGATGAGGGTCAGGATCATGGCGGCGGACTCGAAGTAGAACTCCATCATATAGTGCATGACCAGCTCCTCGTTGCCGTCCACCTGCGCGCGGGTCATGGCGAAGAGGGCGTAGGTGCTCCAGACAAAGCTGGCCGAGGAGCCCAGCGCCACCAGCGTATCCATGTTGGGGGCGCGGTGGATCAGGCCCTTGAAGCCGCTGATGAAGAACTTCTGGTTGATGACCATGACGATGCCCGCCAGCAGCAGCTGAACAAGGCCCATGGCGACGTGGTTGCCGTCGAACCAGTGGGGGAGCGGCCAGCCCCACATCATGTGCCCCATGGAAAAGTACATCAGAACGATGAGAAAGATCAGCGAGGCGATGAGCCGCTTTTTCAGTTTCGGGGTCTCGTGGTCGGCCAGTGCGTCAAGGTCAGCACTGGGGTCCGGCGCAGCGGAAGCACTGCTGGATTTGGGGCTGGCACCGTAGCCCGCATCCTGTACCGCCTTGACGATGGCGGCAGCGCTGGCGGTGCCCTCCACGCCCATGGAGTTCGTCAGCAGACTGACCGAGCAGCTTGTGACGCCGGGAACAGCGTTCACGGCCTTTTCCACCCGTGCAGAGCAGGCCGCGCAGCTCATGCCGGTAACATTGTATTGTTCCATAATCGTACTCCTGAAGATCGGTTGGCTTGCCCGCAAGAGGGTCATTTCATAAGCTTTGGCAGCAATTTGATCAGCTCGTCCAGCTTTTCTTCGCTGCCCGCCCGCAGATCGTCCGCCACGCAGGTGCGCACATGCTGGGCCAGCAGCTCCTTGGAAAAGCCGTTCAGCGCCGAGTTCACCGCCGCCACCTGCACCAGAATGTCGGCGCAGTAGATATCCTTTTCCACCATGCCGCGGATGCCGCGGATCTGGCCCTCAATGCGGTTCAGCCGGTGGATGAGGCTCTTGTACTCCTCCTCGCTCCGCTTTTTGTGGCGGCAGCAGCAGGAAGAACTTTCCGTTTCTGCTTCGGCTTCCCGCACTTCGCGGTCGTCTGCGTTTGCAGTGTCACAGCAGCGGGGACATTTCTCGGTTGCTTCACGCATGGGAACAACTCCTTTCAAATTACCCCTTGGGGGTATCTTTCGTACAAGAGAATTGTAGCATAGTTTGTCCTACAAGACAAGTAGGGATTTATGCTTCAAATGTTAACTTTTTGTGAACGAACGAGAACAAAAAAGAACTGCTGCACTCCCTTCGTCATCGCTGACGCGATGCCAGAAGGAGTTGCAGCAGTCGGTTCAAAAAATCAGATGCAGAAGCGGCGGATGAACGCAATATCGCTGGCCGCGCGGGCGGGGACGGCTTCCTCCCGCAGAACGGGAAGGGCCGTTTGCGGCATCGCCTTGAGCATGGCAAAGCCGCCCGCATAGTCCACGCAGGAATCTTCCAGCGAGGTGGAGTAGAGGGTGCCGTCGGGCTGGAAGTTCTGGCCCTTGAAGTGGACGGCGGCGATCTTGTCGCCGTACCAGCTGCCGACCTTATCCCAGATACGGCGCTGGGCGTCCACAGAAGCGTTTTCCGGGCCCACGTAGTTTGCAAAATCGCAGATGACCCGCAGATTCGGGCTGGCCATGGTGTCCAGCACCATCTTGACGGCCTCCGGGGTGTTCATGGCGTGGTAGTAGACGCATTCCACGGCAAACAGCACCCCCTGCTCCTCGCAGAGGGGCAGGATCTCGCCGAGACTGCGGAGCAGCGCTTCCTGCGCTTCCTTCCGGGTGACGCCGGGCTGCTTTGCCATGTTGGTGGTCTCACTGCCCATGCAGCCTGCACCCAGCACCTTGGCGACGGGGATCTGGCTCAGCACTTTGGCGACCTCGGCGCGGCGCTTGTCCTCGTCAGCATAGCTCAGCTCAACGTAGGTGCCGTCCACAGCGATGGAAACGCCGGAGGCAGCGACAGCGGCCTTGGTGGCTTCCACCAGCTCCGGCGTGATGTCGGCGTAGCTCTTCACGCCCTCAATGGCCTTGGTGTAGGCCAACTGGGTGCAGCGGAAGCCCGCCTTGCCGATGGAAGTGAGCAGCTCTTCGGGGGTATGGCGGCCGAAATCATGGCCGCGGGCACCGATGATGAATTCAGGCATGTGTTTTCTCCTGACCTCGGCCGAAGACGCGCTCGGCGAAGATATTCAGCTCCTTGCCCCACCAGTACCAGTCGTGGGAAACATCGCTGCCCCAGATCTCGCAGTGGGCGGGGATGCCGGCGGCGGCCAGCGCAGCGGCGAGGGCGCGGGTGTCGGCCTGTGCGTCCTCCTCGTAGCCGCCCTGTCCGGCGCAGAGGAGCAGATGGTTCTCCTCGGCCTTGGCAAAGGCCTTGGCGTCCACGATCCCTTCGGGCAGGTAGGCGAGGGGTGCGTTCCGCAGCACGAGGTCGTCCTCTGCGCTGCCGAGGAAGCGGCAGACATCGTACAGGCCGGACAGGCCGATGGCCCCGGCAAAGACCTCCGGGCGGCGCAGACGGCAGTTGACCGCCTGAACGGCACCGGTGTCCACGCCCACGCACCACAGCGGAGCGTCGGCATCTCCGTTCAGCTCCCGGATGCGGGCAGCCAGCTCGCCGGTGAGGTAGCAGAAATATTTTTCCTGCAGCTCGGCGCGGCGGCGGGGCGAGACGTCTCCGGTCCGCAGACATTCGGCGTCGATGCTGTCGGCGGTGAAGAGCTGGACCTTGCCCGTGTTCAGCAGGGAAGCCACCGCATCGGGCATCCCATTGTTCTCCCAGTCGTAAAAGCGGCCGCCCCGTGCGGGCAGCGCCAGAACCGGCACACCGGCGGTGCCGTAGACCTTGAACTCCATCTCGCGGCCGAGCACCCGGCTCCACTCTTTGTAATAGGTACCTTGCATCATGGAAGCAACCTCCTGAATTTATACGAATTGATTTCGCGCGGGGTCGTACTCATACCCGGCGGCAGCAAGCTTTGCGCACAGTGCGGTCTTATTTTCATCCAAATCGTCGCACAGTGCGTCGAGGGTGGGGTAAAAATCGCGCAGCTTCAGGTTCACCATGCTCAGCAGCATGATGGGGTCATTGGGCAGTGCCATGCAAAAACCTCCTCACGAATAACAAAAAAGCCGGTCACTCGACAAAGTGACCGGCAGATGCAGCTACTTAGACAGCGCGGGTAACTTTGCCAGCGCGCAGGCAACGGGAGCATGCGTAGATATACTTGGGAGAACCCTCCACGACCGCCTTGACACGACGGACATTCGGCTTCCAAGTACGGTTGGAACGGCGATGAGAGTGGGAAACCTTGATACCAAAGGTAACGCCCTTGCCGCAGCATTCACACTTAGCCATGGTACTTGCACCTCCTAGCAGTGAAGTAAGGAATTCAAAATAATCAGCTTGACTATTATACCAGAGATACGGGGAAAATGCAAGCATTTTTTCAAATTTTCTGCAACCTTTTTCATCTGTGCGCCAAACCCTTGTCGGAACACGAAAAAAATAGTACAATAAATGAAAATCATCCACTGACAGGAGAATGACATGAGCTCACGCGGAATCTATTATCTTATCCGAACGCTGGTGGCGCTGGTCGCCATCCCATTCCACGAGGCGGGGCACGCACTGGCGGCGTGGCTGCTGGGGGATCCCACAGCGAAGCAGGAGGGGCGGCTGAGCCTGAACCCCTTCAAGCACTTCGACCTGCTGGGTACGCTGTGCATGGTGTTTGCGGGCGTGGGCTGGGCAAAACCTGTCTCCACCGACCCGCGCAACTTCAAAAACCCGAAGCGGGGCATGGCGCTCACCGCGCTGGCGGGCCCTGTGGCCAACCTGATCCTTGCCTACCTCGCCATGGTGGTGTGGAAGCTGCTGTACTACTGGGCTCCCATCACGGAGCTGACGATTTTTGCGGCCCGGTTCCTCCAATACTTAGTCATGATGGACGTCAGCCTTGCGGTGTTCAACCTCATCCCGGTTCCGCCGCTGGACGGCAGCCGGGTGCTGCTGGCCGTCCTGCCGGAGCGCATCTACTTCGGCATGATGAGGTATGAGCGGGTCATCCTGATCGTGATGCTGGCGGTGGTGTGGGGCGGCTTCCTCGATGGGCCCCTCACGGTGCTGAACAATGCGGTCTGGGATCTGCTGGACCTCGGCACCGGCTACATCGACCAGATCGCCCTTTCGGCCTACTACGCATCCATCGGGACGGTGATCTGAGTGGCAGAGGAGCTGACGTTTCGCCTCGAAGACTTTGAGGGGCCGCTGGAGCTTTTGCTGACGCTGGTGCAAAAGCACAAGATGGACCTGCACAACATCCCCATTCTGGAACTCATCGACCAATACACCGCCGCAGTGGCCTCGGCAGACGATGCCGACCCGGAGACGGCCAGCGCCTTCATCGAGATGGCGGCGCATTTGGTAGAGATGAAGAGCTATCTGCTGCTGCCCCGCAGCGAAGAGGGTGAGCGGATGAAGCAGGAGTTTACCGGGCGGCTGATCGAATACGACCAGTGCCGCCGGATGGCTGCCCAACTGCGGGAAAAAGCCGAAGCAGCCCCGGTCTTCGTCCGCGTGCCCTTGCAGATGGAGTGGGACAATACCTATGACCTTTTCCACTCGCCGCAGATGCTGGCCGACTGCTGGCAAGCACTCTCCGGCCGGACGCCCCTCGTCCGCAAGGAGCCGACCCAGCAGCAGTTCGAGCCGCTGGTCTCCGCGCCGCAGGTATCGGTCAGCAGCCGGGTGGTCTACATCCTGCGTCAGCTCATTGCGGGCGGGGCGCAGCGGATGGGGCAGCTCTTTTCCCGCCGCCAGAGCCGGGGTGCGAACGTCGCCACCTTTTTGGCCCTGCTGGAGCTGGTGCGCGGCGGGCGGGTGACGCTGGGCCCGGAAGGGGAGCTGACCATGCGCCGGGGCCGCTTGGAACGCACAAAGGAGAACAAATGAACCAGAAAACGATACGAGCCGCCGTGGAGGCGATGCTCTTTGCCTACGGGGAGCCCGTCGGGGCCGACAAGCTGGCACAGGCGCTGCAGCTGCCGACGGCGAGCGTGGAAGAGGCGCTGGAAGACCTGCACGCCCGCTATGCCCGCGAGGACAGCGGCCTTTGTCTGCTCCACCTGAACACCCACTGGCAGCTGGCCACCAAGACCGATTTCGCGGAGCCGGTCCGCCGGGTGCTGGACACCCGCCGCTCGGTGCCGCTGGGCCCGGCGGCCATGGAGACGCTGACCGTTATTGCGTACAACCAGCCGGTCTCCCGCGCCTTCATCGAGCAGGTGCGCGGCGTGGATTCCTCGTCCAGCGTGTCCGGTCTGCTGGAAAAAGGGCTCATCGAGGAGGCAGGCCGCCTCGACCTGCCGGGCCGCCCGGTGGCGTTCCGGACAACGGATGTCTTTCTGCGGTGTTTTGGCCTGTCCAGTCTGGATGACCTGCCGCCCATCCATAACGATCAGGAAGAAAGCGGGGGAGCGGTATGAGCGTGGTGCTGAGCATTCTGGGCGTCGTGGGCGGCGTGCTGCTCTTCCTATTAAAGTGCATCGGCATCCTGCTGCTGGTGGTTCTGGTGCTGGCGGTGCTGCTGATGCTCTGCCCCTTCTGCGCGGATGTGCTGTGGGAGAACGAGACCCTGACCGTCAAGGCCGGTGCGCTGGGCATCACCTTCCCGGTGTTCCGGTATCCCGCGCCGGAAAAGCCGAAGAAGGAGAAAAAGAAGAAGTCCAAAAAGAAACCGGAAGCGGAATCGAAGTCGAAGCCGGAAGCGACGCCCCGCAAAAAGGCGAAGCTGACCCTGAACATCGTCTGCACCATCCTGCGGGGGGCGGGCAAGCTGACCAAGGCGGTTTTTGGGGCGCTGCGGATCACCAAGATCAACATCTGCCTCGGCGTCCGGGGCGAGGACCCCGCCGATGCGGCCCGCAGCTACGGCAAGCTGAACGCATGGCTCGGCAGCGCGCTGGGCCTTTTGGACCGCTTTCTTTACCTTGATTTTGAGCAGCTCCGCCTTGTGCCGGATCTCGGTCCCGACCAGCCCACCGTGGAAGACCGGGTGGCCTTCCGGGTGACGGCACAGGCCTATGCGATCGTTTTTACCGCTTTGCGTGTTCTTTATGAATTCTGGCACGAAAAAGTACTGGATTTGTTCCTTTGATTCCGCTATAATATATCTGTATGGCGTGTCCCGCTTGTCCGCTGCGGCGGGGGAGTGGTTCCGGGGAGAACTTCCCCAGTATTGAAATAAGGAGGCCGATTTTATGGCTGAGCATCCGATTCAAGATTTAATGAACGTCACGATGGACAAGATCCGGCAGATGGTGGATTCCAACACCATCGTCGGCAAACCGATCACCACCGAGGACGGCATCACCATTCTCCCGGTGTCCAAGGTAAGCTTCGGCTTCGCCTCCGGCGGCACCGATTTCGACGGCAAGAATGCTGCCAACAAGGACCTGTTCGGCGGCGGCTCCGGCGCGGGTGTCAACATTCAGCCTGTGGCGTTTCTGGTCGTCAAGGATGGTTGCGTGCGCACCATCCAGCTGTCCGACAGCAGCAACACGGTGGACCGCGCCCTGACCATGATCCCCGAACTGGTGGAAAAGATCAGCGCCCTCCTCAACAAAAAGGAAGCTCCCGCCGCCCCGGCGGAGGAAAAGCCCCAGCCGTAACTGCGGACTTCCAACCCGCAGTTTTGATAGAGCACGTTGCAACGTGCGTTTTGAGCGCCGGGAGGCGCACAAGGAGTGAACAACTATGGCAGAAGAACGTATTCAGAAGATCATGAGCGAGCAGGGCCTGTGTTCCCGCCGCGCGGCGGAGCAGATCATTGCCGAGGGCCGCGTCAAGGTGAACGGCCACCCGGTCAAGGTGGGCGACAAGATGGACCCCAACCGCGATGTGCTGCATGTGGATGACGAGCGCATCTACATCCAGAAGAACCAGCAGCTCTACTATCTGGCCCTGTACAAGCCCCGCGGCTATGTTACCACCGCCAGCGATGAGCTGGGCCGCAAGACCGTCATGGAGCTTGTCAGCGACATCCCCGCCCGCCTCTACCCGGTGGGCCGCCTTGATAAGGACAGCGAGGGTCTGCTGCTGATGACCAACGATGGCGCCTTTGCACAGGCCGTCACCCATCCGTCCGGCGGCATCTCCAAGCTCTACCGCGTCACCGTCCAGCCCCGCGCGGACGAAGCGCAGATCCTGAAGATGAGCTCCGGCGTCGTGCTGGACGACGGCACCAAGACCATGCCCTGCGCCATCAACGTTGTGACCGACGAGCCGGGCCGCACCGTCATGGAGATGACCCTGAAAGAGGGCAAGAACCGCGAGATCCGCCGGATGTGCGAAGCCGTCGGGCTGGAGGTCGTCCGCCTGAAGCGGAACGCCGAGGGTGTCGTCAAGCTGGGAATGCTCAAGCCCGGCACCTACCGTGAGCTGACCAAAGCGGAAGTCAACGGTCTGCGCGCCGCAGCGGCCAAGGGCCGTGCCCAGACCCGCTCGGCTGCGCTGCAGTCCAAAGCGGCAGAGCGCCGCCCCCGCGGCCCCGTGGGCCAGAAGGGGAGAGACGGCGCCCCGGCCAAGCGGAGAAAGTGATACGCTTTCCCGATATTTCCCGCCTTTCGGCGGCCAGAACAAGGCAGCCGACCCTGCACCGGAAAAGATTGTGGAATTTTTCCCGGAAAATGGGCCGGACGGTACTTGAGAAATTTAGGGAAATACTGTATAATAATACTAATTTTGAAAGCTCAAAATAGACAAAGCAGGAGGTCTTACCATGGCTTCAAAGATCAACAAAGGAGAAATCCTCGCCAAGTTTTTCGATGACGGGGAATACACCGCACTGTTTGCGGACGGCGCGGTAAGCGCCGCTTGCGGCTATGCGGCTGGCCAGCAGGCCTATGCCGTTTACCAGAACGGCGAGGCAGTCACCGTCAAGGACGTTGAAAAGAACATCAAGGTCCTCGAAATGGCTGCTCAGACGGGCTGCCCGGTGGTCACGTTCTACAACTCCGTCGGCGCAAAGCTGGCTGAGGGTCTGGACGTGCTGACCGCAAGTGCCAAGCTGAACGCGACCATCGCTAAGGTGTCCGGCGTTGTGCCGCAGGTGGCAGTGGTCACCGGCGTGTGCGGCGGTACCAGCGCTCTGAGCGCTGCCAGCGCAGATGTCTGCGTGATGGCAAAGGATGCGGAGCTGTTCTTCACCGCCCCCTTCACCTCTGCCGCCAAGGGCGACAAGGTCCCCGGCGCCGGTTCTGCTGAGGCTGCTGCCAAGGCTGGCGTGGCTGCCATCGTGGCCGATACCGCCGAGGATGCTGCCGAGAAGGCTGCTCACATCGTGGGTCTGCTGCCCGCCAACAACCTGACCGGCCCCGCCATCTTCGAGTTCGAGCAGCCCACCGCTGTTCTGGCTGCCGGTGCCGCTCCGGAGAAGGCGGCCGCTGCCCTGATCGATAAGGACAGCGCCGTGGAGCTGTTTGCCGGTTTCGGCAAGCATGTCTACACTGCCTTTGCTACCATCGGCGGCAACGCTGTGGGTGTGGTGGCTACCGGTGAGCAGCTGTGCCACAACTGCGTGTCCAAGGCTTCCCGCTTTGTCCGCCTGTGCGACGCCTTCAGCGTCCCCGTGCTGACCATCGTGGACACCAACGGCTTCGTGCCCAGCGCCACCGATGACATCGCCGGCGGCATCCGCGAGGCTGCCCGTCTGGCTGCTACTTATGCAGACGCTACCACCGCAAAGGTCGCTCTGCTGGCTGGCAAGGCAGTCGGCCCTGTCTACACCGCTCTGGCCAACGCCGACCTGAAGATCGCCGTCAACGGCTGCACCGTCAGCGCTCTGGAGCCGAATGCTGCCGTCTCTGTCCTGTACAAGGAAGAGATCGACGCTTCTGACAACATCATCTCTGCGACCAACGCCAAGGCTGCTGCTTATGCCGCTGAGGTGTGCAGCGCTTCCAGCGCAGTTGCAGCGGGCGCCGCTGACATGGTCTGCGATGCCGCCAATGCACGCGCAAGCGTCGTGGCTGCCTTTGAACTGCTGAGCACCAAGCGTGCTGCCCGTCTGCCCAAGAAGCATGGCAACATGGCTCTGTAAGCATTTTATACCGTACATAAAGTGAAACGAACTGATTTTGTTCAGGAGGATTCTTCCATGAAGTACTACAATATTACCGTCAATGGCGTTGCTTACAGCGTCTCCGTTGAGGAGACCGCCGCCGGTGCAGCTCCTGTTGCTGCTGCTCCCGCTGCTCCCAAGGCTCCGGCTGCTCCTGCTGCCGCTCCTAAGGCTGCTGCTCCCGCCGGTGCTGCCGGTGCCGTCAGTGTCAAGGCTCCCATGCCCGGCAACATTCTGGATGTCAAGGTCGCTGCCGGCGCATCCGTGAAGGCCGGTGACGTTCTGGTCATTCTGGAGGCCATGAAGATGGAGAACGAGATCGTCGCCCCGCAGGACGGCACCGTTGCTTCCGTCAATGTCCACAAGGGCGACACCGTCAACTCCGGTGACGTTCTGGTCTCCATGAACTGAGAACGAAGGGAGAGGTGACAACCATGGCGAAAAAGCCGATCAAGATCACGGAAGTCGTCCTGCGTGATGCACACCAGTCTCTGCTGGCTACCCGCATGACGATGGATGAGATGCGTCCCATCCTGCCCGAAATGGATAAGATCCCCTACTTCTCTGTCGAGTGCTGGGGCGGCGCTACCTTTGATAGCTGCATCCGCTTCCTCGACGAGGATCCGTGGGAGCGTCTGCGCATCCTGCGCAAGGAGCTGCCCCACCAGAAGCTGCAGATGCTGTTCCGCGGCCAGAACATGCTGGGCTACCGCCCCTACGCAGATGACGCCGTCGAGTACTTCGTTCAGAAGTCCGTTGCCAACGGCATCGACGTCATCCGTATTTTCGACGCACTGAACGACCCGCGCAACCTGCAGACTGCCATCAAGGCTGCCAACAAGGAAGGCGCACACGTTCAGGGCTGCATCAGCTATACCCTGAGCCCGGTCCACAACAACGAGTACTATGTCAAGTACGCCAAGACCCTTGAGGAGATGGGCGCAAACTCCATCTGCATCAAGGATATGGCGGGTCTGCTGACTCCGTACACCTGCTACGATCTGGTCAAGGAGCTGAAGAACACCCTGTCCATCCCTGTGGATATTCACAGCCACTACACCGCCGGTCTGGCATCCATGTCCCTGCTGAAGGGCATCGAGGCCGGTGCCGACATCGTGGATACCGCTATGAGCCCCCTGAGCGGCGGTACCAGCCACATGGCCACCGAGAGCCTCGTCGCTGCCCTGCAGGGCACCGATTACGACACTGGTCTGGACCTGAAGCAGCTGAATGTCGTCCGCGCATACTTTGCAAAGCTGCGCGAGAAGTACATTGCCAACGGCCAGATCAGCCCCAAGTCTTTGGGCGTCGATGCCAACACCCTGCTGTATCAGGTGCCGGGCGGTATGTTCTCCAACATGCTCAAGCAGCTGAAGGACGCCGGCAAGGAGGACAAGCTGGACGAAGTGCTGGCTGAGATCCCCCGTGTCCGTGAGGATGCCGGTTATCCTCCGCTGGTCACCCCCACCAGCCAGATCGTTGGCACGCAGGCTGTCTTCAACGTCATCCTCGGCGAGCGCTACAAGATGGTCACCAAGGAGTTCAAGGGTCTGGTCCACGGCGATTACGGCAAGACCCCTGCTCCCATCAAGCCGGAGTTCACCAAGAAGATCCTCGGCGACGAGCAGCCCATCACCTGCCGCTTTGCGGATACCCTTGCTCCTGAGATGGATAAGCTGAAGGCAGAAGCCGCCAAGTGGGCAACGCAGGAAGAGGACGTGCTGACCTACGCCATGTTCCCGCAGGTGGCACCCAAGTTCTTCGAAAAGCGCAACGCTAAGAAGCAGGGCGTGGATGCAGATCATGCAGATTACGCCAACAAGTCCCACATTGTCTAATTAGAGCACACTCGGCCCCTCGCAGTTTTGCGGGGGGCCTTTTGCATTGTGTCGGATGTGTGACTTTTTCGGGACAAAAGCTGATTTTTTCGCCGCATTGCTTGCAAAAACGGGGCTATCAGAGTAAAATGATAGCATATGTATCGTAACATGGGCGGGTGTGCCCAAAGGCGGATACATATACTGAAATTTGTCCACAAAAAACCTTTGTCAGAAGAGGAAATTGACCATGATTTTGAGTATGACCGGTTTTGGCCGGGGCACTGCGGTGCGCAATGGCCGTGAGATCACGGTGGAGCTGCGCAGCGTCAACTCCCGGTACTTCGAGTATTCGTCCCGGATGCCCCGGACCTGCAGCTACATGGACAGCCGCCTGAAAAAGCAGCTGAACGAGCAGATCACCCGCGGCAAGGTAGAACTGAGCCTGACCGTGCAGAACGTGGACGCCGCCGATACGGTCGTCACCGTGAACAAGGAGTTGGCCCGCAGCTACCAGCAGGCCCTGCGGGATCTGTCCGAGGAGCTGTGCATCAAGAACGACACCACCGCCAGCCTGATCGCCCGTTTCCCAGACGTCCTCGCCACCCGCCACGCGGATGTGGACGAGGAAAAGCTGTGGGAGGACGTCTCCGCCGTCACCGCAGAGGCACTGGAAAAGTTTGTGCAGATGCGCGCAGCGGAGGGTGCCAAGATGAAGGCCGACGTCGAAAGCCGCCTGTGCTTCCTTGAGGAGTGCGTGGGTAAGGTGGAGGCTCTGAGCGCGGGCCGGGTGGAGGCTTACACCAACCGCCTGTACGAAAAGCTCAAGGTCATTCTGGAGGACCGGAACATCGACGATGCCCGTGTCCTGACCGAGGCTGCCATCTTCGGCGACAAGACCGCTGTGGACGAGGAGACCGTTCGTCTGCGCAGCCACATTGCGCAGTATCGTTCGATTCTGGAGCTGGACGAGCCGGTGGGCCGCAAGCTGGACTTCCTGACGCAGGAACTGAACCGCGAGACCAATACCATCGGTTCCAAGTGCCAAGACCTTGACATCACCCGCGTGGTGGTGGATATGAAGGCGGAGATCGAGAAGATCCGCGAGCAGATCCAGAACCTTGAGTGACCGTTTGACACATTCGGATCGGAGGCAGACATGAAGCTCATCAACATCGGCTTTGGCAATCTGGTCAGCGCAGGGCGCGTGGTGGCAGTCGTCAGCCCGGACTCCGCGCCGGTCAAGCGTCTGGTCAAGGAAGCCCGCGAGCGTGGGATGCTGATCGACGCTTCCTATGGGCGCAGCACACGCGCCGTGCTCATCATGGACTCCGACCATGTGGTTCTATCTGCCCTTCAGCCCGAAACGGTGGCCAGCCGCGCCGCCGGTCAGGCCGAGGGCAAAGGTTCAGAGGAGGAGCAAAAGTAATATGGAAAACGAAAAGTATCTGTTTGTGGTATCCGGTGCCGCCGGTACCGGAAAGGACAGCGTGGTCAAAGTGCTGCGCACCGCCCACCCGGAGATCGAGAAGACCGTCTCCGCCACCACCCGCGCACCCCGCCCCGGTGAGCAGGAGGGCATCGACTACTACTACCGCACCACCGAGCAGTTCCAGCAGCTCATCGCCAACGACGAGGTGGTGGAGTATAACTTCTACAACGGCAACTACTACGGCACCCTGAAGGAAGAAGTGAACAAGCGCTTGGCGGCGGGCAAGCTGGTCGTCCTCGTCATCGACGTCCACGGTGCCGCCAACATCCGCCGGATGTTCCCCGGCGCAACCACGGTCTTCCTGCTGCCGCCGTCGGTGGAGGAGCTGGAGCGCCGTCTGCGGGGCCGCGGCACCGAGACCGAGGACAGCATCCGCGAGCGCCTTGCCACCGCTCAGAACGAGCTGGCCGAGCAGGACAACTTCACCCTGAAACTGGTCAACAATGAGGTGGAGGCCTGTGCCGACGAGCTGTATCAGGTCATCTGCCAGCGCGCGGGCCTCGCACACTGAACCATTTGGAGGAACTGCCTGAATGCCAAAAACGGTCGGGGTCGCCGTGAGCAATGCGACCTTCCACTTCGATAAACTGTATACCTACGCGGTCATGCCCGACCAGCAGGATGCCGTCCGTCTGGGCAGCATGGTGCTGGTGCCCTTCGGGCGGGGGAGCCGCGCCCGGATGGGCGTGGTGCTGGCCTGTGACGAAGAGCCGGAAAGCTCCAAGCTGAAGTTCCTCTTCGATGTGGCCCCCGCCTCCGCCTGTCTGACGCCGGAGCTGCTGCGGCTGGTGCATTTTTTGAAGGAGCGGACCTTCTGCACCTACTACGAGGCCGTCAAGGCGGTCATTCCATATGGGGCGCAGTACAAGCCCGCCGTCGCGGCCGATGGGGTGACGCCGGTACTCCAGAAGCAGCTCACACGCCACACCGAAAATTCTTATAAGCTGGCGGGCACCCTCCCGGCCAAGCCCAAGCCGACGGCAAAGCAATTGGCCGCCGTGGCGCTGCTGGGCGGGGGAGAGCGGACCCAGACGGAACTGGAAGAAAAGGGGATCAGCCGGGCCGTGCTCGATAACCTTTGCGCCAAGGGCGTGCTGGAATGCAGCAAGGTGAACAAATCCATCGACCTGTATTCGAGCATCCCGCTGAAAAACGAGCCGATCCGGCTGACGGCGGAGCAGCAAGCGGCCTATGAGGCACTGCTGCCTCATCTCGAAGATGCCGCCCCCCATGGGGCCCTGCTCTACGGCGTGACCGGCAGCGGCAAAACGCTGGTGTTCTTAAAGCTCATCGAGCGGTGCTTGCAGCTGGGCAAGCGGGCGCTGGTGCTGGTGCCGGAGATCAGCCTGACGCCCCAGATGATCCTGCGGCTGAAGAGCCGGTTCGGCAAGCGGGTGGCCGTGCAGCATTCGGCCCTCAACCATACCGAGCGGCTTTTGCAGTGGCAGATGATCCAAGACGGCGGCGCCGATATCGTGGTGGGCACCCGCAGCGCAATCTTCTCGCCGCTGGAAAACATCGGCCTCGTCATCATCGACGAGGAGCAGGAGCACACCTACCGCTCCGAATCCGCGCCCCGCTACTCGGCCCACGAGGTCGCCCGGCAGCGCGCGGCGGAGAACGGAGCTCTGCTGCTGCTGGCCAGCGCGACCCCCAGCACCGAGAGCTATTTTGCCGCCCAGCATGGCCGCACCCAGCTCGTGCGGCTGACCCAGCGGTACGGCGGCAACCCGCTGCCCCATGTGGAGATCGTGGATATGCGGGCGGAACTGGCTTCCGGCAACCCGCGGGAGATCAGTCTCGCGCTGGAAGACGCCATCCGCCGCAATCTGGATGCAGGGAAGCAGACCATCCTGCTGCTCAACCGCCGGGGTTACCAGACCATCGCCCAGTGCGAGGACTGCCGCGAGGTACTCAAGTGCCAAAAGTGCAGCGTTCCGATGGTCTACCATAAGTCGGCCCACAAGCTGCTCTGCCATTACTGCGGCAGCCAGATGGACCCGCCGCCCCAGAAGTGCCCCACCTGCGGCGGAAAACTGCAATACCGCGGGTTCGGCACCCAGAAGGCCGAGGAGGAGCTGGCCAAACTCTTCCCGGAAGCCCGCATCCTGCGGATGGATCAGGACTCCACCGCCGCCAAGGATGCCCACGAAAAGCTGCTGGCGAAGTTTGCCCGCCACGAATACGACATCATGGTGGGCACCCAGATGGTTGCCAAGGGGCTGGATTTTGAGGATGTGACCCTTGTGGGCGTCCTTGGCATCGATTCGCTCCTGTTTGCGCAGGGGTTCCGCGCCTACGAGACCGTGTTCAGCCTCATCACGCAGGTGGTGGGCCGGAGCGGCCGGGCCAAGGATCCCGGTTTTGCCATCATCCAAACCACTGACCCCAACAACCCGGTGTTGAACCTTGCCGCCGCGCAGGACTACGACGCTTTCTTCGAGCAGGAGATCGCCTACCGGAAGCTGGGGCTCTACCCGCCCTTCTGCGGGCTCTGCGTCGTGGGGTTTGCGGGCCCGAAGGAAATCGAGGTGGCCCGCGCCGCCGCCCGGTTCGCCGCCCTGCTGGGGCAGCAGGCGGCCAAACAGCCGGACCTGCCCCTCCGCGTTCTCGGCCCCACCCCCGGCAGCATTGAAAAGATCAACGATTCCTACCGCTATAAACTCACCGTCAAGTGCCGCAACGACCGCCGCTTCCGCGACCTGATGCGGGAGACCCTCGGCCTCTATGAGCAGGAAAAGCTGCCCAGCAAGGCCACCGTCGTTGTCGATCTGCACTCGGACGGAGATATCTGATATACCACAACAACTGATTTGGGAGGTACCATAATGGCTATCCGTAACATTGTAAAAGAAGGCGACCCCATCCTGAACAAGGTCTGCCGCCCCGTGACCAATTTTGACGACCGTCTGGCTACCCTGCTGGACGATATGCGCGAGACCATGATCGACGCCGACGGCGTGGGTCTGGCCGGCCCGCAGGTGGGCATGCTCCGCCGCCTGTTCGTCGTGTGGGACACCACCGACGCCCCGGAGGAGATCCCCGAAGATTACGAGTACAAGTTCATCGACTTCGTGAATCCGGAGATCCTCGCGGTGTCCGAGGAGGAGGAGACCGCCTACGAGGGCTGCCTGTCCTTCCCCGGCCACAACGGCGCTGTGACCCGCCCGGAGGCCGTCAAGGTCCGCGCACAGGATCGCAACGGCAACTGGTTCGAGCTGGAGGCCGAAGGTCTGCTGGCCCGCTGCATCCAGCACGAGAATGACCATCTGGATGGCATCACCATCATGCAGTCCAGCGAGTATTTCTATGAGGACACCGAGGAGGGCAAGAAGGCTGCCCGCGAAGCGAAAGGAAACAAGTAATGCGCATTTTGTTCATGGGGACCCCGGATATCGCCGCCGAGTGCCTGAAAGCCCTCTATGCCGCCGGGCATGAGATCTGCGGCGTGTATACCCGCCGGGATAAGCCGGTGGGTCGCAAGCAGGTGCTCACCGCGCCGCCGGTCAAGGAAGTGGCCTTGGAGCACGGCACCCCGGTCTTCCAGCCCCGCACCCTGCGGGACGGCAGCGAGGACGCCAATATTCAGGCCCTTGCGCCGGAACTGATCGTGGTGGTGGCCTATGGCTGCATCCTGCCGAGATCGGTGCTGGAAGCACCCAAGTACGGCTGCATCAACCTGCACGTCTCGCTGCTGCCCAAGTATCGCGGCAGCGCCCCGGTGCAGTGGGCCGTGCTGAACGGCGATGCCGAGACCGGCGTCTCCATCATGCAGATGGACGAAGGGCTGGACACCGGCGATGTCCTCGTCTGCGAGAAGATGGCCATCGACCCCGAAGAAACCAGCGGTGAGCTGTTCGACCGGGTGACGGCTGCCGGTGCCCGCGTTCTGTGCGAGACCATTCCCCAGATCGCGGCAGGGACCCTGAAGCCCCAGCCGCAGGATCACGCAAACGCCACCCTCGCGCCCATGCTCGATAAGGAGCTGGCTGAGTTCCACCTGACCGACAGCGCCGCCCACATCCACAACTGGGTGCGGGGCATGAATCCGTGGCCGATGGCATGGTTCACGACCGGCGGCAAGAAGGTCAAGGTGACGGAGTGCCGCGCCGTGGCTTCCAACGGGGAAGCCCCCGGCACTGTGCTGGCCACCAAGCCCCTGACCGTGGCGTGTGCGGATGGGGCCATCCAACTGCTGCATGTGGTGCCGGAAGGCAAAAAACCCATGGACGGCACCTCGTTCGCAGCGGGTCTGCGGCTCAAAGCGGGGGATACCCTGTGAGCGGGCCGAACCCCCGCGCGGCGGCAGTTTCGGCGCTGGTGCGGCAGGAGCAGGACGGGTTCTCAAACCTCGTTCTGGATGCCGAGCTCAAGCGGCAGAAGCTGGAAGGCCGCGACAAAGCTTTTGCCAGCGCGATCTTTTACACCGTGCTGGAACACCGGGGCACGCTGGACTATATCCTAGCGCAGTTCCTGCCCAAGGGCCTTGCCAAGCTGGATGCGCCGGTCCGGGAGATCCTGCGTTCGGCGCTGGCACAGGCCCGCTATATGCAGGTGCCGGTGTCGGCGGCGGTCAACGAGGCCGTCAAGCTGACCCGCGCCTTCAAAAAATCCAGCGCGTCGGGGCTGGTCAATGCGGTGCTGCGCCGCGCGTGTGTCTACGACCTGAGCAAGGCCCGGTTCCAAAATGAGACCGAACGGCTCATGGTGCTGGGTTCGGCAGGGCAGGACGTGGCGGAGTTTCTCCGCAGCCGCTACCCGGACGAAGCGCTGGGCATCCTGACCTACGCAGCAGACGGCGGCAGAACGAGCCTCCGGGCGAACCCGCTCAAGGCCGATGTGCCCACCCTCTGCGAAAAGCTGAACGCGCTGGGCGCTGCGGCCCAGCCGGGCGTCGTGCCGGGCAGCATCCTCGCAAAATTTGAGGGCAGCCCCGCAGACAACGACCTGTTCCGGGCGGGGTGCTACCACGTGGAAGGTCAGGCCAGCCAGCTGGCCGCCCTCTGCGTGGAGGCAAAGCCCGGCGAAACGGTGCTGGACCTCTGCGCGGCTCCCGGCGGCAAGACCATCCTGCTGGCCGAGGAGATGCAGGGTACCGGCAGACTCATCAGCTGCGACGCGGCGGAAAACCGCGTCCGGCTTATTCAGACGGCGGTGGAGCGGATGGGCTTTGCAAACGTCGAAACCCTCTGCAACGACGCGACGAGGCCGAATCCGAAGCTCCCCGCAGCGGACCGCATCTTGGTGGATGCCCCCTGCAGCGGCCTCGGCATTCTGGCAAAAAAGCCGGATATCCGTTACAAAACCCTGCCGAAAGACCGCCACGATGAATTATTGGCCACCCAGTCGGCCATTCTGGACACAGCGGCTTCGCTGCTGAAAGCCGGCGGACGGCTGGTCTACTCCACCTGCACCATCGACCCGGCTGAGAACGAGGATCAAGTGGCGGCGTTCCTTGCCCGCCATCCGGAATTCTCAGTCGTCACGCCGGAGGTGCCCTTCCCGGCGGGGATGACGGTGGGGGAGCACGGGGCCCTTTCGGTGCCCACCCGCACTGGTATGGACGGCTTTTTCCTCTGCGCGATGCAGAAAGCGCAATGAAAACGCCGCCCGAATCGTATCAATAGGAGAACACCATGGAACAAAAACGCTGTATTTCCTCCCTGACGCTGGCCGAGCTTTCTGCAGAGCTCAAGGCGCTGGGTCAGCCCGGCTTCCGGGCAAAGCAGATCTTCCACTGGGTCCATCAGAAGCTGGTCACGGAGTTTTCCGCCATGACCGACCAGCCCAAGACCCTGCTGGCCAAGCTGGAGGAACACTTTTATATTGCAGCCCCGCAGATCGAGCGGCGTCAGGAGGCCAAGGACGGCACCGTGAAGTATCTGCTGCGGATGGCCGACGGCAACTGCATCGAAACGGTCGTTATGCGCTACCACTACGGCAACACGGTGTGTGTGTCCACGCAGGTGGGCTGCCGCATGGGCTGCCGCTTCTGCGCGTCCACAATCGGCGGACTCGTGCGGTGCCTGACTCCGTCGGAGATGCTCGACCAGATTTACCGGATTTGGGAGGACACCGGGGAGCGGGTCTCCAATCTGGTTGTCATGGGAACGGGTGAGCCGATGGACAACTACGACAATCTGGTGCGCTTCGTGCGGCTGCTTTCGAGCCAGGAAGGACTCAACATCAGCCAGAGAAACATCACTGTTTCCACCTGCGGAATCGTGCCGAATATGTACAAATTGGCAGATGAGGGACTCCAGATCACCCTGGCACTTTCCCTTCATGCGCCGAACGATGAAAAGCGCCGCGAGCTGATGCCGATTGCCAATAAATATTCTATTGATGAAATTCTCGATGCATGCCGCAATTACTTTGCAAAAACAGGCCGTCGGATTACATTTGAGTACTCTCTCGTTGGCGGGAAAAATGACAGCGAAGCCGATGCAAAAGAGCTTTCCGCGCGGATTTCGGATATCAACTGTCATGTAAATCTGATCCCGGTCAACCCGATCAAAGAGCGCGATTACGTGAAATCAACGAAAAAAGTCGTAGAGAATTTCAAAAATAAACTTGAAAAATACGGAATTAATGTTACTATTAGAAGGGAAATGGGCGCCGATATTGACGGAGCCTGTGGACAGTTAAGAAAAAGTTTTATCGATAAATCAAACGAACAGCCGTAAAAAGCGGCTGTCAATACAGGAGAAAAAAGCATGAAGGTATTTTCTGCAACCGATATCGGACAGAAACGGACGATGAACCAGGATTTTGTGTTTGCCTCCGCCTTTCCGGTCGGAAACCTTCCGAACCTCTTTGTCGTTGCAGACGGCATGGGAGGCCATAACGCGGGCGATTTTGCTTCGCGTTACGGTGTTTCTGTACTGGTGGAATCTGTAAAAAGAGATACGAATTTCAACCCGGTGCGGATCATTCGGCATGGAATTGAAGCAGCAAACAGCCAGATTTTTGAGCAGGCAAAACGAGATATATCCATGGAAGGCATGGGTACGACGATGGTAGTAGCTACGGTTGTCGGCAACTATGCCTACGTTGCAAACGTAGGAGACAGCAGGCTGTATCTGGCAGCAGATGGCACGTTTGACCAGGTGACGCAGGACCATTCCCTGATCGCAGAGATGGTGCGCCTTGGAGAACTCACTCCCGAGCAGGCGCGGAATCACCCGGACAAAAACATTATTACCAGAGCAGTAGGCACACAGGATACCGTAAAGATTGATTTCTTTGACATTCAGCTTGAAGAGGGCAATCAATTGGTGATGTGCTCGGACGGTCTTTCCAACATGGTAACGGATGAGGAGATTTTCGAACTCATCTGCCGAGAAGACGGTGAGGACAAGGCGAAACGTTTAATTGATAAAGCAAATGCAAATGGCGGCAGAGACAATATCGCAGTCATTGTCGTTGAACCATTTACAAACGAGGTGAAAGAATGTTAAAAGAGGGCGTTATTTTAGGAGAACGATATGAGATCATAAGCCGGATCGGTTCCGGCGG
>OHWE01000298.1_pt1 | contig 25024 bp, 14 predicted proteins | sample 1579661 | NCBI WGS metagenome assembly OHWE01 (sample SAMEA3882552, study PRJEB24775) | human gut metagenome | biome: human-associated habitat; feature: intestine environment; material: feces | place: Netherlands | collected 2009/2010 | reverse complement strand
CAGCAGAACACCATCGTTGTGGGTGACATCACCATCAACACCACTTCCAGCCGGAAGGATGTTGTCAACAACGACAAGAACGAGAGCATCAGCGAGGACAACAAGATGCAGTTCGCCGAGCGTTACTTCGACGATCTGAAGCTGTCCGACGGCACGGATGATTTCGCCCGTCCCGCCAACGTGTGGCGTCTGAAGGCCGAGAAGATCGGCACCTACGCCAAGGAGGCTGACGCTTCTTACACCGCCAAGGTCGCCGTGGACGATATCTATGCCGACCTGGACCTGGGCAGCAGCGTGGACAAGAAGGACGTCACCGTCTATGAGGACGGCGCTGAGCTGAAGAATGCGGCTGTTGACATCACCAAGAACGACGACGACACCAAGTTCGGCGCCAACGGCGTTCTGACCGAGGTCTTCTATGATGATGACGACGACACCGTCGTGATCACTATGGTGAACACCTATGTGGGCACCATCAACCGTTCCGTGGCTGCCAAGGGCAACAAGGACGCCTATGTGGAGATCGCTGTTGAGGATGTGAAGCCCGACGGTGCAAATGGTGTCGAGGACTTTGAGACCGCCGAGACCTTCGAGGACGACGCCTATGTCCTGTACACCTACTCCCAGTCTGCTGATGAAGTCAAGTCTGTGGCTTTGGCTGAGGAGGTCACTGGTACCGTAACCCGCGCTGAGAACAGCGTGAAGGACGAGGACGTGAAGAAAGCCCTCACCATCGGCGGCACCAAGTACAACGCCTCTAAGATGATCGCTGGCGAGGACATCGGCAATGTTAGCGTGGATGAGGAATACACTGTTTATCTGGATGCCTATGGCTACATGATCTATGTCGAGCAGAACGACGAGATCGGTGACTACGCCCTGCTGGTCGACACCCAGGATAAGAGCAACTTCTCCAGCAACCGCGCTCTGCTGGTGTTCGCCGACGGCACTGAGAAGGTCGTTGACACCACTGAGAACTATAGCAACGGCAAAGATAAGATCACCAATGCCACCATCGTTACCTATCGTGTGGACGAAGATGGCGACTACACCCTGAAGCCTGTCGATTCCAAGAAGGTCTACGAGACTGACAGCAACAATGAGGTCGACTTCGGCGATGGTAGTAGTGCGTATACTGATGGCGTGACCGACTTCTCCATGACCAACGACAAGGCCGGCATCACCCTGACCCACGGTACGACCGTGACTTCCAACAGCAGTACGGTGTTCGTGGTGTATGACGATAGCAACGACGATTACAGCGTCTACACCGGTATCAAGAACGCTCCCACCATCAGCGCTTCTTCCAGCGCCAAAGTCGAAGCATTTGCTTACTGCAAGTCCGGCAAGATGGCTACTGTCATGTTCATCTTCGTGCAGGATGGCTCCATCATTGAGGACAGCAGCAAGGATACCCTGTTCCTGGCCAAGGAGTCCGTCTCCAACCTGATTCATGACAAGGATGGCGACTACTACGAGTATCAGGCCGTTGTCAACGGTGAGGTCAAGACCGTGAAGGTCGACGAGAGCCTCGGCAAGACCCAGAACGGCATGTTCAAGAGCTATTCTGTCGACAAGTACGGCGTTATCACCAAGCTGAATGCTTATACCACTTATACCGATGGCTCTACCAAGCAGTATCTGACCGGCTCCGGCGTGGATAAGGTCTCTGCTGACTACACCGTTATCCTGGATACCAAGGGCAAGAACGAGACCATCTCTGTGGCCGATGACGCCAAGTTCTTCTATGTGGACGAGGACGGCAACATTGAGTCCAGCTCTTACCGCTCTGTCTCCAAAGACAGCAACGACAAGGTCTATGCTGTTGTGGACGAGTACCTGGTCGAGTACCTGGTGATCGAGGAAGTGGACGACAAGAAGCCCTCTAAGCCCAGCGTTGATAACGACATCTCCGTCAATCTGGATGATCCTTCCGATGTGAAGGTTGTTTACACCGGAGATGAGCCTTCTACCGAAGATATCCTGGTCGCTATCGAGGCCGCTCTGGAAGATGCTGGTTACACCGTGACCGATAAGACGGTCAGTGGAAAAGTGTATACTTTCACCGCAGAAAACGATCGGACCGGATTCACGACTGAGTTCAAGTACGATGCGAGCAAGACGGTCCCTGGTGTCGGTGAACAGCCGGCGACTCCTGAGGATGTGGAGGACATTATGAATGACTCTGATCCGTCCAAGGATCAGTGGCACACCCTGCCCTCCACAGGCTTGGATCAGAGCCTCGAAAATGGCAAGATCACCCTGTCTGGTAAGCTGACTGCCATTACCGCGGATAACTGGAGTGATTACGAGGTTGGTGCTGAACAGTGGTTCGGCGGAAGCACAGACTTTGCGAGCTATGATGAGTTCGTAACTGCTGTCAAGGGAATTTGCGATTCTTCCATCGAAACCGACGAAATCGAAAACATCGCTTTTATTATGGTGAAGGTTTACGATGCGGACGGTGGTCATAACAACTTCGCCGCAGTTGTTGGTCTGGAAGATGGAACGGTTGTCTTTGCTAAGCAGGGCACAACTGAGAAGGATTACAAAGGCGCTGTGATTGATATCTCCGGCCTTAAGTTCTAATCTTCTAAGTTTCTAAAAGGTCCCCGGGCATTGGCCCGGGGACCTTTTAGGCAGAAACAGCCCATAAATCCAGACGCGCAAGCGTCCATCTTCCCAACAGCCGCGGCCTCCAGGAAAATTCCTGGAGGCCGCAGCTGCCCCCTGCCCGGAGCACAACGCAGCGGGCGCCATCACATCAGGCACACCAGCAGCGTAAAGGCCAGGCTGATGGGGATGCAGAGGGAGTGGATCGCCCCCACGGCGCCGGAATCACAGCCGCACCGCTCACAGTAGGCCAGGGAGACAGAGGGCACCGGCGCCAGAAGGCTCAGCGCCAGCACCTGCCGGATCCCGGCAGGCAGCGGCAGCATCCAGCAGACGGCGGAGGCCGCCAGGCCGAATCCATAGCGCAGCAGGACCACCCGCAGAACGTCGGACCGGCTCTCCTGCGGAATCCGCGGCTCCAGCAGCAATCCGATCATCAGCATCGCCAGAAAGGCGTTGGCCTGGCCGAACATCCCCGCCACGGTGTAAACCGGCTGCGGCAGGCGCAGGCCGAGCAGCCCCAGGAGCAGGATGACCAAAAAGGTGTCGAAGGGCACGGAGCGGAGCATTCTGCCCAGAACAGAGCGGACCGTCAGGCGCTCCCCGCCGGTGAGGGCGGCCGTCAGCGCATAGGCGCCGCCGCAGTTGAAGGGGCTGTTGCCCGCGTCAAACATGGAGACGGCCAGCAGCATGTCCGGCGGCAGAAAGCTCTGCACAAAGGGCAGGACAAAGGTGCCGATATTGTAGCTGGGGGCGTTGAGCAGGTAGAGCGCCCGGACGGGCCCCGGCCGCCTCCGGGTCACCAGGGCGGAGACAGCCAGCAGCAGGACATTGGCGGCTGCTGCCGCGGCGAGAACCGCCAGCAGGGACGGAACCAGCCTGAACGCGCTGAAGCTGGAGAGGAGAGCCCCCGGCAGCGTCAGGTTGACGATGATCCTGGACAGCAGACGGGCATCGCCCTGCTGAAAGACGCCCCGTCTCTTGAGAAGGTATCCCAGCGCCACGATCAGCAGCAGCCCGCCGGTTTTGATGAGTAAAGCGTCCATGCCGAAACCTCCTGAAATGGACACAGCCACCAGGACGTGCCTGGTGACTGTGCCGGAAAAAAGAAGAAAAGAAGATTGGGAAAAATCAGTGCTCAGAGTTAAGGCGCTGCCGGCTGCGGCTGACCACCGCCTGGATCACAATGAACAGGCACAGCAGCAGGGCGATGATGATGCGCGTCCACCAGGCGGAGAGCGTCCCCTGGAAGGTGATGAAGGTTTGAATCACACCCTGGATCAGCACGCCGAGAAGGGTGCCTGGCAGGAAGGCCACGCCGCCGGACATCAGCGTGCCGCCGATCACGGAGGAGGCGATGGCGTCCATCTCCATGCTGACGGCGTGGAGGGGATACCCGGAGAGCATGATGAGGGAGTAGACCACACCGGCCAGCGCCGAGCAGAAGCCGCACACCACGTAGGCGAGGATTTTCGTCCGTTTGGTGGGAAGGCCCATCAGCTGCGCAGACATCTCATTTCCGCCCAGCGCGTAGATGTTCCGGCCGAACCGGGTGAACTTCAGCACCAATGTGGCCGCAACCAGCGTCACCAGCGCGATCACCACGCCCACGGAGATGAATCCGCCGGGCAGGACATAGATCCGTGCGGACGCCAGCGAGGTGTACACGGGATTGTCAATAACAATCGTCTCCCGGGAGATGATCGCCGTCATGCCGCGGGCGAAGAACTGCCCCGCCAGCGTGACAATGAAGGGCTGCATGTTGAATTCCGTAATCAGCCAGCCCTGGACCAGGCCGAACACAGCCCCCATGGCCAGCACGATCAGGATGACGGCGGGCGCGGGCAGGCCCGTGTTCTGCAGCATCTGCGCCGACGACATACAGGTCAGCGCCACCACAGAGCCGATGGAGATGTCAATCCCGCCGATCAGCAGGACAAAGGTGATGCCGATGGTGGCAATAATCAGGGCCGCGTTGTCGATCAGCAGGTTGCAGAACACCTGGGGCTTCATGAAGCCCCGGTAGTTCATCATGCCGACCACATACAGCAGCACGAACAGGCTCAGGGTGATGCCGAAGGAAAAATACCGGGAACCGACCAGGCGGTCTTTCAGGCTGCTCTTCTGCTTCATCTCTGCTTCACCGCCTTTTCTGCTGTGCGCTTCTCCAGAACACCCTTGAATTTTTCGGACTGGAGGAGGCAGATCAAAATGACCACAAGGGCCTTGTATACCGGCAGCTGCTCCGAGGAGACGCCCAGCGCGTACAGCGTGGTGGTCATCGTCTGGATGGTGATGGCGCCGATGATGGAGCCGCCGATGTAGAATTTACCGCCGCTGAGAAGCGTTCCGCCCAAGGCCACGGACAAGATGGCGTCCATCTCCATGTTGAGGCCGGCGTTGTTGGGGTCCGCCGCCGCGATCATGGAGGATTCCATCAGTCCGGCAATGCCGGCGCAGATGCCGGAGAAGACGTACACCATAAAGATGATGGAGGAGACCTTGAGGCCCGTGCGCCGGGCGGCGTTGGCATTGATGCCCACCGCCTGGACGAACAGTCCCACAGACGTCTTTTTCTGGATCAGAACCACAAACAGCACCATGAGGGCGGCAATGAAGATGGTGGTAGGCAGGGGGCTGCCGGGAATGGTGGTGCCGATGTAGGTGAAGGGCTCATAGTACACGGTGACATTCTGCCCCTTGGTAATCAGCATGGCGATGCCTCGTCCGGCGGTCAGCAGGATCAGTGTGGCCACCATGGGCTGGATCTTCAGCTTGGAGACCAGGAAGCCGTTCCACACGCCGCACAGGGCGCAGACCAGCACGGCGATCAGACAGGCCGGCAGCAGCGGCATATTGGCTGTGCCGTCCCCTGCTCCGCCGATCAGGGAGCAGCAGATGGCGCCGGAGATGGCGATGACAGAGCCCTGGGAGATGTCGATGCCCCCGGTGGCGATGACGAAGGTCATGCCCATAGACAAGATCACCAGGATCGAAGCCCGGTTGAGAATGTCAATAATGCGCCCGTAAAACTGGCCGTTCTGGAACTCAATGGCAAAAAAGCCGGGGGTGGCAAACGCGTTGAACACCAGCAGCAGAGCCAGGGCAAACAGCGGCAGAAACAGGTGGTTGGACGTCACCTTTTTCACTTTTCCCATCATTCAGGCACCTCCTGCAATGGCTGCCATCACCCGGTCGGAGTTGATGTCGTCGCCGGTCAGTTCCGCCACCTTCCGCCGGTCCCGCAGGACTGCCAGGCGTGTGCAGGTGCGGGTCATCTCGTCAATCTCGCTGGAGATGAAGATGATGGACATGTGCTGCTCCCGGGCCAGCTGGATCACCATTTTCTGGATCTCCGTCTTGGTGCCGATGTCGATGCCGCGGGTGGGCTCATCCAGGATCAGCAGATCCGGCTGCGTCACCAGCCAGCGGGCGATGATGGCCTTCTGCTGGTTGCCGCCGGAGAGGTTGCGGATCAGCTGCTCCGGAGAGGAGACCTTGATCTGCAGCAGCTTGATGTACTCGTCGGCGATCCGCTCCTGCTCCTTCAGGGGAATGTGGTTCCACATGCCCTTTTTGGCCTGAAGGCCGATGATGATGTTCTCCCGGACGGAGAGGTCCCCGATGATGCCCTGAATCTTCCGGTCCTCCGGGCAAAAGGCGATCTTGTGGTGCATGGCGTCCAGGGGGGAGTTGAAATGGACTTCCCGGCCGTTCATCCGCAGTGCGCCCTGTTCGGGCTTGGCCACGCCGGCCAGAAGCTCTGCCGTTTCCGTGCGGCCTGAGCCCAACAGGCCGGCAAAGCCCACGACTTCGCCCCTGTGGATCTGCAGGTCAAAATCCTGGATACGGCCGAACGCGGAGAGTCCGTCGGCCTCGATCAGCACCTCGTCCCCGCACAGGGCGGTGTTTTTGCCCATGCTCTGAATATCCCCCAGCTCCTTGCCGATCATCTTGGAGATCAGCTCCACCCGGGGCAGCTCCGCCACGGCATAGGCGCCCACCAGCTCACCGTTGCGCAGCACCGTGATCCGGTCGCAGAGCTCATAGATCTGATCCAGGAAGTGGGAGACAAAGATGACCCCCAGGCCCTGGGCCTTCAGCTTGCGCACCACTGCGAACAGGCGCTGGGTCTCCTCCTCATCCAGGGAGGAGGTGGGCTCGTCCAGGATCAGCACCTTTGCGTCCACATCCACCGCACGGGCAATGGCAATCATCTGCTGGACGGCCACCGAGTAGCTCCCCAGCGTCTTTGTCACGTCAATGTTCAGATTCAGCGTAGTCAGCAGCTCCGCGGCCCGGCGGTTGATGGTCTTCCAGTCGATGCCGCCCGCCTTTTTGGGCTCACGGCCGATAAAGATGTTCTCCGCCACGCTCAGATTGGGGCACAGGTTGACCTCCTGATACACGGTGGAAATGCCGCACTTCATGGCCTCCAGCGGGCTGGAGGGGGAAATGGGCCTGCCCTCCATGGCGATCTTGCCGCCGTCCTTTGCGTGGACGCCAGTCAGGACCTTAATCAGGGTGGATTTTCCCGCGCCGTTTTCGCCGACCAGCGCGTGGACTTCACCGGAGTGCAGGGTGAAATCCACATTCTCCAGCGCGCGGACGCCGGGGAAGTATTTACAGATTCCCCGCATTGTCAACAGGGCTTCTTCTGCCACAGGTCATCACATCCTTTGTCTTGGATTCGGCGGGCCTGGCATCCCGCCGGAGGCCCTGGGGAGCCAGGGCAAAACAGTCCGCGGGCGGGGAGGACATCCCCCGCCCGCGGGATCATGGAACGGTTGGCGAAAGCCGGTCAATAGGTGCGGTTGGGCAGCTCCTGCTCGGCAATGTCAGCGGGGAAGATCCCCTCTTCCAGCTCAATGGTGGCGGGTACTTCTTCGCCGGCCACAATCTTCTTGGCGGTTTCCATCAGGGTCTCGCCGAAGTTGGGGGTGTGCTCCACGGCGCAGTTCATCTTGCCCTCGATCATAGCGTTGAACTCGCCCTTGGCGGCGTCGATGGAGACGATGACGATGTCCTCACCGGGCTTCAGTCCGGCAGCCTCAATGGCCTGAATAGCGCCCAGAGCCATATCCCCGTTGCAGGAGAAGAGAATATCGATCTTGTCCCCGTCGGACTTCAGGAAGGACTCCATGACCTCCATGCCCTTGGCACGGGTGTACTCACCGGTCTGGGAACAGATGACGTTGTACTTGCCGCTGTTGGGGGATTCGGCCATGGCATCGGTGAATCCCTGCAGGCGGTCGGCGGCCACGGAGGAGCCGACCGTGCCCTCCAGAATCGCCACCTGGAACTGATCGCCGCCGGCACGGGGAGTCTTGCCCTCAGCAGTCATATACTCGTCAACCCAATTGAAGGCATTAGCACCCTCCTTCAGGGCGTCGGCAAAGATGTGGGTCACATACAGAGAGGGGTCCGCAGTCACGCCGCGGTCCACCAGGACCACCGGGATCCCGGCGTCCTTGGCCTCCTGCAGGACCGTATCCCAGCCGGTCTCCACGATGGGGCAGAAGGAGATCACATCCACGTCAGATGCGATGAAGGAGCGGATGGCCTTGATCTGGTTCTCCTGCTTCTGCTGTGCGTCGGAGAACTGGAGGGTCACGCCGGCGGCCTCCGCGGCAGCCTTGATGTTGTCGGTGTTGGCAGTGCGCCACTCGCTCTCAGAACCGACCTGGGCAAATCCAAGGGTGATGCTGTCCTCACTGCCGGCATCGGCGCTTTCCGCGCCTCCATCACTGCAGGCGGCCAGAGACAGGGCCATCGCAGCGGCCAAAACGCCGGTCAACCATTTCTTCAGTTTCATACCTTTCAATCCTTTCTCGCTTTCTTCATCTTCCGAATGGGCGGTCTCGCGCCCTGTGTTAAATAATATACAAGACGCCTCCACCTTTGAAAAGAGGCGCTCCAACGGGTTTTTATTTGAATTTTACAGAAAAAAGTCCGGCCGGAAAGCCGGACTTTTGCTTTTTTCTGCTGCTTCTCAGCTTTTTTACGATTTTGCCGGAATCTGCAGTGTGACCCGAGTCCCGCAGCCCAGCCGAGAACTCACGTGAATGCCGTAATCTGCTCCATAGGCCAGCTGAATGCGCTTTTGAATATTGGGCAGCCCAAACCCGCCCTCGGAAATCTGGCCGAGATCTCCGGCCACCTCCCGTTGCACTTCCTCCAATTTCTCAGGCGTCATGCCGCAGCCGTCATCTGCCACCTGAACCACCAGGCAACCGTCCTTCACATCGGCGCAGACGCGGATGGTGCCGCCCCCCCGCTTCTTTTCAATGCCGTGGTACAGCGCGTTTTCCACAAGGGGCTGCAGGCTCAGCTTTTGGATCCGGCAGTCCAAGGCTTCGGGCTCCGCCTGGATCTCATAGTTCAGGATATCGGCATAGCGCACTTTCTGAATATAGAGATAGCTTTGGATGCAGGACAGCTCCTCCTGAAGGGACACCACTGCGCGGCCTTTGCTGAGGACCACCCGGAAAAACCGGGAGAGGGACTGGACCACCTGAATGACCTGCTCCTTATCCCCGGACTCCGCCAGCCAGACGATGATCTCCAGCGTGTTGTAGAGAAAGTGGGGATTGATCTGTTCCTGAAGCAGCCGCAGCTCCAGCTGCTCCTGGGTGCGGGTGTCCTCCTCCACTTTTTCCATCAGGCGCTGGAGTTTTGCCGCCATGCGGTTGAAGCTCTTGTTGAGGATGGTGACCTCATTCTCCCCGGCATCTTCCATCAAAGTCGCCCTCCGCCAGCCGCCGGGTGTTTTCCACCAGCGCCTGGATGGGGTCGTTGATGGTCCGGTTGATGCGCATCAGCAAAAATGCCAGAACCGCCACCATCAGCACCACCGCCGCCAGATCCCCCAGCAGCAGCAGCTGAAATCCGGTCTGGAGCATCTGATCAATGGACTCCCCCCAGAGCAGCTCCAGATAAATGTATTCCTCAATCTGGTTGTACACCAGGGCGGAGACATCCCGAATCTGCTCCAGCGTCACATTCTGCAGTTCTAGGGACACGTCCGCATCAATCTCCTGCCCCAGCTTCTGACAGTACCGCTGCAGGGTGCCGAAGGTGCGCGTGGCAATCTGCAGCTGGATCCGGCCGTTTTCAGAATTGTTCTCCTGCTTCAGCAGATACAGCCCCTGGCGAATTTCCTCCATGTGGTGGAAGAGCTGGGTCGTCTCCAGGGTGCGGCGCCCCGCCACCAGATAATAGGCGTCCAGGCTCACGTCATCCCGGACAGTGGGGATCAGCTTGTTTGCGGAAATGACCCGCTCCGCCAGGATATGGTATTCTCCCAAAAAGTGGTGGGACAGGCCGATAACCAGCAGGTTGATACTCAACATCCCCACCAGGATGACCGTAAACCCCGCCAGGATCTTGCTCCGTATGCTCCCACGGCGGCCCAGGGCGGTTTTCAGGGCGCCGGCTGCACGACTCATCCGTCTCATAGCGTGTGGGAGCGGCGGTACTGGCTGGGCGTCTGCCCGGTGTTTTTCTTGAACAGCATGCTGAAATACTCCATATTCTGATACCCCACCCGTTCTCCGACCTCACTGACCCGCAGATCGCTGGTAATCAGCAGGCGTTTGGCCTGGCGAATTCGGACCTCCGTCAGATATTCACTGAACCCGACGCCAATTTTGGATTTGAAAAGCGTGCTGAGGTGGTTGGGGCTTACAGACACTGCATTCGCAACCGAGGAGAGGGACAGCTCCGGGTCCATATAGTGGCGGTCGATATACGCTCTGGCTTGCTCTGCGGAGGGCGTGTGCCGGCTTCCCCCGGGGCGGACCTCCATCACCTCTTCGCAGAGCTGGCAAGCCAGCGTCAGGAAATCATCTACGGAATTCGTCAGCAGAATACGCTTTTCCAGCAGATCCTCCTGGCGCAGGGATTCCGGAAGGGGGATCCGGTTTTCCTGGCAGAACTCATGGACCACAAAGAAAAGCTCTGTATAGAGATAGCAGCGATAGACAAAGGAGGAATACCCCGACTCGATGGTCGGCCGGTAGTGGGCCCAAAACGACGGAAGCGCAGACGGCTTCCCAGTCCGCAAAAAGTCCAGCAGGGTGTCCCGCTGGAAGGAGGTGGAGTGGGACAGCGTCTTGCTGTCTGCGGACTCCCGCTGCTTTTTCTGAATCGTCAGCAGATGGTATGCTTTCGGCAGGTCGCTGAGCCGGGCCGCCTGTTTTCCAGGCAGCAGATGCACGCTCAGTCCCTCCTGCCCGGCCAGCGCATCCAGCCATGCAGAGAACTCCCGCAATTTCGGGGGAAGCCCGGCCGCGTCTTCCGCCAGCAGCAGGAACGTGGCCCGCTCCCCATCAAAGCCGGAGCCGTATGCCATTGGCGCGGCATACAGCTTGTCCCGCAGCGCCTCCCGATCCGGTATCACACCGTCCAGCTCCGTCAGGATGATCTGGTAGGCTCCTGCAGCCAAAGAGATCCCAAGCTGCGCCGCACGCTGGAGCATCTGCGCCGGTCCCATCAGGATGCCGCTGTACAGATTGCTGAAAAAGAGCTCCCGCTGTGTGATGCTATGGCTCTGCCGCTCAATCCGCCGTGCGCGGCATTCCAAAATCTGCGCCTTGCTGCGGTCCACGGCTTCCAGAATATCCCTGCTGGAGACAGGCTTGAGCAGATAGTCATTTACGCCCAGGGTGATGGCCTTTCTGGCATATTCAAATTCATTGTGTCCGCTGAGGATGATGATGCGGGTATCCGGCAGCTCCTTCCGCACGATCCGGGCCAGCTCCAGGCCGTCCATAAACGGCATCTTGATGTCCGTCAGCAGAATATCCGGCCGTTTTTCCAGGAGCTGCGGCAGAGCGACTTCTCCATCCGGCGCATCCCCCAGGAACAGGATATCGTGTTCCTGCCAAGGAACATTGTCTCGGATACTCTCCCGGGCAATCCGCTCATCCTCAACAAGAAACAGCGAAATCATGAGTCTCCTCCCCATACGCAGTGTTCTGAATTTCAAACAGCTCCCGCCGGCAAATCCCACCGAATCCATTCCATGCAATCGGAGAGGCAGCGTCCCGGCTGTGGAACGGGCGTTTTTCTTTATTATATCGTATTTTGTCGAAAAGAAAAGGTGCTGAATCATTTTTGCGGATTTTCCGGCTGTCGGCGTATATGCAAACCGCCGCACGGACAGGCCCCTCCATCGTCCCGGTTCGTGGGGAGAGAGCTATCGGGGCGACGGCTTTGTGAGGCGAAATATTCAATGCCCGGAAATGAAATATTGGGGTCTTCGGGCGCAATCAGTCCGGCGGAGGATCCCGCTGTTCCGGCCAAGCAAAGCCACAAACCTGGAGCCGAAGGCCGCTAAGTCTTACTTCGGGAGCCGGCACACCTCTCACATAGAGAGTTTGTTCTTCTGATCTGCCGGCAAAATCTTAATGGTATGAGAATCGTGGGCAGCACAGTCCGGCCCAGTGCCTGCAACGGCTGCTTCTGAGCGCTTTTCAGTCCAGTCAATCGGCTCGAATTGAGAACCGGAAATGGTAGGAGACACGTCTACGGCCCACATAGCTGATTTCCAGAAGGTCCCTTGCCTTTCTCTCACTTAACTGCCAAATCCATTCATTGATGACGCCCATTCAGATTTCATCCGGACTTGATTCCTCCTTTTGTTCGTTCCGGTGGTTGGCAGCTCTCTTCCATTCCAGCAAAGGAGGATGCTTTTTCAGAGCTTAGGCTTTGGGGAACCTCCGGCTGTTCCGGCAGTTTTCTTTATGCACGGAAAAGCCGTCTGATTTCTTAAAAAATCAGACGGCTTTGTGGCTGCTGGGGCCGGATTTGAACCAACGGCCTGCGGGTTATGGGCTGCTGTCGGTTTCTCCATCTGCATGGCCTGGGGGCAGCATCAGTTGAGATGTACTTGGGTTGTGATTACCCGATCATCCGAATGAGCTCCGGCAGCTGGGACAAATCGTTCAGCACAAAGTGGGCTCCAGCGGTGCGGAAGGTCTCCTCTGCCCGGCGGCAGGCATCCCTGCGCACCTCCGGAGTGAGGGCCTCGTACTCTGTCTGGCTCAGACCCAGGACGGAACTGCCCTCGATGACCCCCACTGACCACACGCCGGCGTTGACCCCCTCCCGGATGTCGGAGACAGTGTCCCCCACCTTCACGGCGTTCTTCACACTGGGGACCTCCAGCGCCTTCAGGTTTTCAAAGATCATGTAGGGATCGGGACGGCCCCTGCCGCCCACCCCGTCGGGGCTGATCCAGAAGTCGGGGGCGTAGCCCAGCCGGGCGGCCTTGGGTGCGACAATGTGCATCATGGAGTCGGTATAGCCGGTGGTGGAGCCGATCTTCAGCCCCATCTCCCGCAGGGCGGCCGCTGTTTCCACCGCAAACGGCTTGGGTGTGGAAAACCGGTCCAGGATGGAGAAGAGCTTGGGCTCAAACTGGGCGTACACAGCCTCCACGTCCTCCTCCCCCGCGGGGCGGCCGTGGGTCTCCTCCCAGGCCCGGGCGATGCGCTCCATTCGGAGCATGGTGCGGATGTGATCCCGCTTCAGCATACCCATGGGCTTACGGGTCTCCTCCAGGGTAGCCGGCACGCCGTGGTGGGCGAAGGCCTCCTGAAAGGCCTGGACGGGGGCAAAGCAGCCGTAGTCCACAGTGGTGCCCGCCCAGTCAAAGATGACGGCCTGGATCATGCGATCTCCTCCTTATGGGCAGCCAGGAAGCCGGCGATGATGGAAGCAAGTTTCTCAATATCCTCCGGGTAGATCTCTCCGATGTTGCCCACCCGGAAGGTATCTGCATCGGTGAGCTTGCCCGGGTAGAGGACGTAGCCCCGCTCCTTGATGTAGGTGTAAAACTCGGAGAACTGGAAGGGTACCCCGGCGGGATAGAAGAAGGTGGTGATGATGGGGCCCTGTCGGCTCCCGTCGATGTATGGGGCAAATCCCATGGCGCGCATCTTCTCAATGAGCAGGCGGTTGTTCTCGGCATAGCGGCGGTGCCGGGCGGGGATGCCCCCCTCCGCCTCCAGCTCGTCCAGTGCCTTGGAGAAGGCCAGCACCACATGGGTGGGGGAGGTGAAGCGCCACTTGCCGTCCTTCTCCATCCCCTTCCACTGGTCCAGCAGGTCCAGGGACAGAGAGCGGGCCTTGCCCTCGCTGGAGAGCAGCTTGTCCCGGCGGCACAGGATGAAGGAGAAGCCGGGTACTCCCTGGATGCACTTGTTGGCGCTGGACACCAGAAAGTCGATGCCCCAGTCGGAGACGGGGATATCCACCCCGCCGAAGGAGGACATGGCGTCCACGATGAAGGTCCGCCCGGCGTCCCGGACCACCTTGCCCACGGACTGGATGTCGTTGAGGATGCCGCTGGTGGTCTCACTGTGGACCATGGCCACGTGGGTAATGGCCGGGTCCTGAGCCAGCAGACGGGCGACGCGGGCGGGGTCGGGGATGTGGTCATAACTCTCGGCGTAGTGGACATAGGGGATGCGGTTCCGGTCACAGATCTGGGTCATGCGCACCCCGTAGGCCCCGTTGGAGCAGATGAGGACCTTGTCCTCGTCCCCCACCACGCTGGAGAGGACGCTCTCCACTCCGAAGGTGCCGCTGCCCTGCATCAGGACGGCCGTGTAGTCATCCTCCGACACGTGCCCCAGCTGGAGCAGCTGGCGGCGGATCTTCTGGGTGACGGCCTTGTAGTCGTCATCCCAGGTGCACCGGTCCACCAGCATCTCCTCCTTCACCGTGTCGGTGGTGGTCAGGGGCCCGGGGGTCAGTAGTTTATAGGTATTCATGGTCGGTTCCTCCTTTTCTCACAGACAAGCCAGTTCAGCCCTTGGCCCGTTCGGAGAGCTCCTGGTGGGCGGTGAACAGCTCGAAGGTCAGGGGCTCGTCAAAGATGCTGGGGTAGTCGGACTGGTTGGCGGGGTCGGCGGTCTCGCCCTCATAGAGGGGATTCGGGTAGGTTTGGATCAGCTCGGCGCGGCCGTTTTCTATGATGCACCGCGCCATCTCCATGGCCAGGGGGTTGGTGTCCTCCCCCTTGTCCAGGACGGCCACGGACTCAGTAAGGGAGAAGTTGCCCTCCGTGGGGTCCACGTAGTCGATGGGCAGGCCGTCAGCCTTGTCGGCCACTGCCTGGTGGCGCAGACCGAAGCCGATGGCCACCTCGCCGGCCCGGCACAGCTTCAGGGGGCCGGAGCCGGAGGTCTCGATGTGGGCGCCGCAGTTGTCATAGATGGCGGCCAGCGTCTCCTCGGCCCCGTCCTCGCCGTAGACGTCCACCAGGGCCTGGATCAGCAGCCATGCGGTGGAGGAGGACTGGATGTCAGTGACGGCCACCTGTCCGGCGTACACCGGGTCAGCCAGGTCCTTCAGGCAGGTGGGAGTGGGCAGGTTCTCTGAGGCCATCAGCTCAGTGTTCAGGATGATGGCCCCCTCCTGGGAGGTGATGGGGGCGGTGTAGTCAGGCACCTCCTCCAGGGTGTTCACCTCAAAGTCCAGGGGCAGGAACATGTTGTTCTGCTCCTGGGCGCTCTGGAGATAGAAGGTGCTCATGGTCACGAGATCCGCCTCTAGGTTGGTGCCCTCGGCCAGCAGCTTGCCCCCCAGCTCGGAGGTGCCGTAGGTCTGCACGATATACTTGCCCTCATAGCCGCCTGCGTCCAGAGCGTTCTCCATGGCAGTGATGGCCTCCTCATCGGCGTTGGAGTAGATGACGATCTGGTCATCGCCGGAGCCGGAGCTGCCGCAGCCGGCGAGAAGGGTCAGGGTCAGGGCGGTTCCCAGGGCGAGGTATTTTTTGAAATTCATTGGACTGCTTCCTTTCTGTTTCCAAAGAGTTGGATGGAACGGCGCTCTTTCACCGGATGGGATGCCTTATAGCTGGCCAGGCAGGAGAAGAGCCCCTTGGCGACCAGGTTAGTGGCCAGGATCAGCAGGGAGAGGACGAACACCTCGTTGAAGCGGTTCACGTACTGCAGCTGCTTGATCATGGTGGTGAGAACCATAGTCCGGGCCCCGGCGATGAAAATGAGGGCGCTGATGGTGACCATGGAATTGATGAAGTAGTAGCTGAACACCTCGATGAGACTGGACAGAGCGTTGGGGGTGACCACCCGGAGGATGGTCTGGAGCCAGCTGTCCCCCATGAGCATGGCTGTGGTTTCCCAGCCGGCGTTCATCTTGGACAGGGAGTTCTTCATCATCAAATAGGGGGTGGAGAAGTAGTGGACGATGTTGCACAGGATCATCAGCAGCAGGGTATTCTGCAGGCCGCTGCCGGAGAAGAGAAACAGATAGGCCACACCCAGCACCATGCCGGGGATGGCGTTGGTCACCAGGGCAATGCTCTCGATGACCCGCTTGTACCGCGGGGGCAAGGTGCTCCGGGCGGTGATGAGGGCGGCGCCGTAGGCCGCCAGAGTGCCCAGGAAGGCAGTGAGCAGGGCCATCACCAGAGAGTGCCAGTAGACGGTAATCAGCTCGCTGTCGGTGAATACGGCGGCGAAGTGCTCCAGGGAGAAGCTGGTCTGATAGGGCCACTGCTCCACCAGGGGGACCACAAAGATCACCGCGAAGATAGACAGGATGGCCACTGAGATCGCCGTGCTGGAGACGCCCCACCCCGTATCCCGCAGGGGGTTCTTCCGCAGGTCCGCCTGGGAGATGCGGGTATAGCGGATATTGAACCGCTCCAGCAGCTGCAGGATGCAGATGCTGCCGATGGAGGGGATGAGCAGGATCATGGCGATGACCGCCCCCCGGTTGAAGTCGGGGATGCCGCCCAGCATCTGGTTGTAGAGGAGGGTGGCGATGACCTCATAGCCGCCGCCCACCGAGGCGGGGATGCCGAAGTCGGTGAAGCACAGGAAGAAGGCCTGAATGAAGGCGCCCGCCAGAGTTCCCAGCAGGGGGCGAAGAATGGCGATCCAGAAGGTGGCCAGGTCCCGGTCCCCCATGGCCTTGGAGACAATGATGGTCTTTTTGTCCACAAAACCCATGGTGTTGTGGATCAGCAGGAAGGCCACCGGAATGGTATAGATCACATAGCCCACCAGCAGCCCGCCGAAGCCGTAGATGTCAAAGAACTGCCGCCCCAGCAGGCGGGTGAGCAGCCCCTGTTTGCCGAAGGAGTAGATGATGGCAAAGCCATAGGTGATGGTGGGCAGGAACATGGGCAGGGTCGCGATGGCGGTGATGAGCCGCTTGGCCCACCTGGGCAATCCGGTGTAGTGGACCGCATAGGCCATCAGGAAGGCGATGACCGTGGCCGCCATGGCCGACGCGGCCGCCACCGCAAAGCTGTTGCCAAGGGCCGTGAGAAATCCCTCCCGGGTCACCACCGAGGCATAGAACTCCCAGGTAAATCCGCCCTCCCCCACCAGGGACTTGCCCAGCAGCAGGAGGATGGGGGCGGCCAGGAAGCCCACGAACAGAAGGGTGATGATCCAGAAAATCCCCTTCAGCTCCCAATTTTTCCGTCTCATGGCGCCTTTCCTCAAACAGCCTCGCCGGCCAGCTGCGGGCGGTCGCCGAACAGGGCGTAGATATTGCCGCGCTTGATCTCCAGCTGGCGGAGGATGAACTTGCGCACAAAGTCGTTCCTGGGCTGGTGGACGATCTCGTCCGGCCTGGCGTACTGGGAGATGGACCCCTGATCGATGATGAGCACCCGGTCGGACAGGGTGAGGGCCTCCTCCGGGTCATGGGTGACGATGATGGTGGTCAGGTGGTACTCCCGGGCGATGGTCTTGATCCGGTCCTTGATGGATTCCTTGATGACTCCGTCCAGGGCGGACAGGGGCTCGTCCAGCAGGAGAATCCGGGGTTTCATCACCAGGGTGCGGGCCAGGGCCACCCGCTGCTTCTGGCCGCCGGAGAGCTGGTCGATGCGCTTGTCCAGGTGCTCCCGCAGGCCCAGCAGGTCGATGAGCTCATCCACCTCCTCCCGGGAGGAGATGCCGGGCTTGTTCCGCAGGCCGTAGGTGATGTTCTGCTGTACGTTTAAATTGGGAAAGAGGGCGTAGTCCTGAAAGACGATGTTGAAGCCCCGCTTCTCCATGGGGGTGCGGGTCAGATCCTCCCCGCTGTATCGAATCTCTCCCTGGTCGGCATCCACGATGCCCAAGATGATGTTGAGCAGGGTGGTCTTGCCGCAGCCAGAGGGCCCCAGGATGGAGACGATCTCTCCGTCCTCCACCTGGAGAGAGAGGTCCTTGAGTACAGGCACGCCGTCAAATGCCTTCTGGATATGCTCCAGTTCCAGCATGAAAAACCGCTCCTTTCTCGGTTTCAAAAGTTCTTGTGGGCGCCGCCGCACGTCCGGCGACGGTGTAATCCTAGCAAATTCCAGCTCTGCAAAACAAGCGTGAAAGGTTTAATTTTCCGTTAGAGAAACGTAAAAAGGCATCAAAAACAGGGGGCCTTCCTTGTAGAAAAATTACAAAGAAAGCCCCCGCCGGGGAATCTCACGCCTCCGGATAGCCTCGGTCGGCAATGACCGCTCCGCTTTTGTCCAGACTGCGGGAGAACCGCTCATAGTCGCTCTGAATGATCCCCATGTACAGCAGATCCACCACCGCCAGATCGGGAATGCGGGAGAAGATGGCTGTGCCGTAGATCACAGTGTCCTCTCCCCCGGTATACAGGCACACGTCGGCGTACTTGGCCAAGAGAGGATTCTTCCGACTGGTGACGGCGATGGTGTTTGCCCCCGCCCTTCTGGCCAGTCTCAGCGCCTTCACCGTATCCATGGAGCAGCCGGAGTGGGAAAAGGCTACCGCCACGTCCGCCACCCCCAGATGGGCGGCGGCGATCTGCTGGAGATAGGCGTCGGTGTGCATCCGGCAGCAGAGCCCCAGATAGGTCAGCTTGGTCAGGAGATCACTGGCCGGCGTGCAGGAGTTCTCCACCCCGTAGATGTCGATGGTCCGGGCAGTGGCAAGCATCCGCCCGGCCCGGTCCAGCTCCTGGACGGACAGGGACTTCAGTGCCTCCTCCAGCAGGCCGCCGGACACCCGAACCTCTTTCAGGGGGAGGTCCTCCAGCTGGTCCCAGGGCTTCAAGTCGAAGCCTCCCAAGTGGTCGAAGCAGGCCTCCCGGGCCGCGCCGCCGCTGCGGTCCCGGATGAGGCAGTATTTGAAGTTGCGGTAGCCGTCAAATCCAAGGGCCTGCACGAAGCGGATCACTGTGGGCTGGCTCACCTGCACTTGGTCTGCCAGCTCCGAAATGGTGCACCGGGTACAGGTCTCTGGGTCCTTCAGCACATAGTCCGCCACCCGCTGTTCCGATGGCCGCAGAGAGGCGTAGGCGCCGCGCACCCGGTCCAAAACCCGAATATCCTGCCGCATGATCTGATCTCTCCTATCCCGTAGCAAACTTACAAGGCGGTGCCTGTTCTCATGAAAAGAACCCCCCTCAGCGGGAATCGGCCGCTTGTAGAAGAGGCGAAATATTTTTCTCCAACAAGGCCGGCCCGTCGGTTGATACCAGTATAAAGGGAGAGGCGGGGGTCGCTCCACCCCCTGTTTGTAAAATCGAAGTTAAAGCTGTGCTGGAAGGATTCTCTTCCGTCAAGGAGCAGGTCCCCCCTCGGGAAGGAACACATCCCCTCCATCTGCATGTCAGCGGCAGTTCCGGACGAGGTCCAGCCTCCTGCCTTGGGCCGTCAAAGCTGACATGCAGAGAAGCGGATCGCGTCTGCCTGCCGCCCTCCGGCTCTATTTCAGGAACCGCCGCCGGCCTAACGGTTGAATGGATCCCTCTTTGCTCCTTGTCTGGCCCCTCGCTGCCGTGTCCTGCCGTACGGCCAGCGACTTCATGGGACGCCCCTCTATGCCCGAAACTCCCCGGAACGCACAGTGCGTCCCAGGGAGTTTCATAGACATTGCGGCACATGCAGGAGATATATCCATTCATCTCGTATCTTGACGGCTTTGCATCCCGCCATCGGACAGAAAAACAGGGCGGCCCCGAAGGACCGCCCTGAAGCAAAGCATGGTACTTACATCACATTTTCAAAGAACCGGTACAAAATCACCGCAAACTGGGCGCGAGTGGCCGTGCCGGCAGGGTTCAGCAGGCCCTCAGTGGTGCCGGAGATGATCCCCTCTGCGATAGCCCAGGTCATGGGTTCCGTGGCGTAAGCGGCCACGGAGGCGTTGTCCGGGAACGCGGACAGATCGGCCCGCCCGGACACGTCATAGCCCATCTGCTGCGCCCAGCGGTACAGGATGGTCACCATCTGCTGGCGGGTCAGGGCGCCGCCGGGGTTGCTGCCGTCGGAAATCTTGCTCTCCACGGCCCAGTGCTGCGCCTCGGTCATGTTGGAGGGATTGAACTCCGTCAGACGGGCCAAAACCATCCACAGCTGCTGGCGGGTTACCGTGCTGCCGGGGGCGAACCGCTCGGCGCTGACACCATTCATATAGCCGTTTTCATAGGCCCAGGTGATCTCCTCCACGGCCCAATAGTCCTCCGCCACGTCGGCAAAGGGCAGGTTCTCCTCTTTCTCCAGAGTGAACGTGGCCTCCACAGTGACCTTACTGCCGGGCATGGTAAACGTGTACTTGTTGCCGCCCTTGCTCTGGAGCTTCACAGTGTCCCCGTCCTTGTCGGTGACAGTCAGCTCGTCCAGCTCATAGCCATTGTCGGGCTTGACGGTGATGGTCACGGTATCGCCCTTGTCCGCCCGCTTGGGACTGACGGTGACGGTGCCGTGCTTGCTGTTCTCCACGCTGACGGTATAATCACCGCTGCTGGAGGAAGAGGATCCGCCGCCGGAGGGAGCGGAATAAGTAATCGTGATCTTATCATCGCTCACGCTCATGCTGCAGCGGCTGCCCAGCGTGATCTTGTCCTTATCATAAGCGTATCCACCGAGGTCAATGGTCACGCTCTTACCGGAGACAGAGATCTTCTCGTCACAATCCTGCGTCAAAACGATGGTATCGCCGGACTTCGCGGCGTTCACAGCCTCCTGCAGCGTGCCGTACTCACTCTCACCGATCTTGGCGGCAACTGTCAGCTGGCCGTTGAGCACAAAGGTGCTGAAATGCTTAACATGCAGCACCGCGCAGCCATCCTCCACAGTGAAGCCGGAACCATTCAGATATCGCTCACGGGTGCCGTCATCCGCAATGTGCATGATCTCCTGGGGCTCCAAGTCCGCCGGAATCGGCAGGCGGACCTCAATGAGGGTCTGGCCGTCCAGATAGTCGTTGGTTACGGGAATCTCTTTCCCTACGCTTTCGTCGTTGACTATGACCTTCGCCACAGGCTCTGCCTTATAGGAGACATACATCTTGTCCGCTGTGGTCAAATCCGCTTTATCGGCGGTCAGACTCACGGTGATCTCCACCACCACTTTGTCCTCGGGCTTCAGTGCTTCCTCTACCTGATTGATAATGGCATTCTGCGCGGACTCCGTCACCGCGTCAGAAACGCCGCTGACCTGCGCATTGTCGATGACCGCTTCGATCTTTTCCTTGTCTTCCGTCTTGATACTCTCGCTTACTTCAGTCTCCGTCTTCTCCGTGACAATGGGATCGACCTCCGTAGGCGCCGTGGTGGTCACCATGTAGGCGTAGCCCGTCTTGTCGGAAGCGACCACAAAGAGCTTGGGTTCCGCATTTTCCGGTACGTAATCGCTGGGATCAGAGGTGAAGTAGCCGCCGGTAACACTGATTTTGTCGGCAGCCCGGGTATCAATCTCAAAAGCGTCCTTTTTGCTGCCGGCAGAGAAGTTGCCTCCGCTGACTGTCAGCGCCGCAAGGTAGCTGACAATCTTGGTATTCTCATTTGTTGTCCACTGGCCGTCTACACGTTCCAAACGGTATACGGCAATCGCCGCATTGTTGCGGCTGGTCAGCGTACCGCCGGTGATATTCACGGTCATGGTCTGCCCCTCGCCCTGGTAACCGTCGCCGCGGGAAACAACAGACAGGGCCGCGCCATCATCGGTGCTGCCATCCCCCTGGGAAGCGGGCTTGGTGGGAAATTCCGTAAAGGGCAGCGTTGCGGTAATCACAGCATTTTCAGCAATGGTCAGCGTACCGGCGCCGCAATACTGCACGCCGTTCGGGCCGATCAGTTCTGCATCACCCTTGATCGTCAGGTCGCCTACCTGGGGATGATAGATGACATTTCCCTCAGTGGATTCCAGTCTGCCGCCGGTAATCACTGTCTCCGTATAGTCGGCAGAGCCATTTCCGGCAACCGCAAATGCGACCGCCTGTATCTCCCCGCCGTTGATCTCCACAGCGGTTTTGTTTGCCTCATTACCTGTACCAACTGTGTTGATACCATAGGTGCCTGTGTATTTGCCGCCGTCAATTACGGCCTTTGCTCCGTTCTGAATAAAGACGGCATAGTTACCGGAAACCGTACCGCTTTTGAAATACGCCTCAGTGCCCTGACCATTGACAACAACTGCAATATTGTTGCTGCCGGAGCCAGTATTCTGGATCTTGCCGTTCCCCTTGCTGTCCTGAACGGTCACACGGCTGGCTTCCAGCCACAGCGTATTGGTCGCGTTAGAACTTGTAAGCGTGCAGCCATTCAGATCCAGAGTGACCGCTTTGTTGATCGTAACTCTGTCGCTGCCAAGATCCACCTCTCTCAGCAGCGTGATGGTATCATTTTCTTTTGCTTCGGCGATGGCCTTGGCCAGCGTCTGATAATAGGTATCGCCGATTCTGACGGCAGCAAATCCCTCTTCGACCTTGCCCACAGTACCGTTGGCATCCTGTCCAAGACCCTCGTCCAGATACTCGCTCACATCGCTGGAGAACGTGCCGCCGGTGATGATTGCATCACCCTCTGCGTAACCGCTGACCGTACGAATATTTCCCTCAAACGTGCCGGCAGAAATCTCCAGCTTGCCGCCGCTCAATTCAATATCGCCGGTAATGGTGCCTGTGGTATGGATCTTCACCGTGGGAATCTCGTAACTGCCAAACTTGCAGGAATCAAAAGCCGTTTGGTTTTTATATGCCTTTATACTCGTATTTCCGATAAACTGAACAGTACCGCAGTTGTTGGAAATCGCATACTGACAGGGTGCGCTTGCCTGACTGGCATCAATCACCATATTCTCAAGCGTCAGGTTGCAATAGTTCTGCAGGCCGATCAGCAGGGTCTTCTGATTGGCAAAGATGATGGACCCGTTTTTCAGCGTCAGGGAACCACCCGTCAAGAACTGAAACGCGTTGGTTTCTGTACCGGAAGACCCCACCGTGCTTCCGCTGACCGTATAGGAGTGGGTATTGAAGTCGATCGTCAGGTTCTTTTTGGATGTATCGATCACAATTCCGTCGCCCTCTGTATCTTTGAGCAGCGTAATGACAGACTTGTCCGCAGCCGCTTCCACAGCCTCTGCCAGGGAGGTATACTGTTCCACCCCCTCTGCGGTTGTGACCTCGGCAACCATCATCTCTTCCCGGGAGCCGACCTCGCCGTTGGCGTTCTGCACATAGCCCTCGGCCAGATACTGTTCATCGACTTTGCTGGAGAATGTGCCGCCAGTGATGTTCAATCCGCCCAAGGCTACATCTACCTTGTAGGCCGGAATTCCTTCAGGTGCGCTGAATTGACCGCCTCTGATTTGGAGAACCGCCTGTTCTTTCAGGCCCCCGTCGTTGCTGTTTCCAACCAGAACGGCAGTCTGCTTCCCCTCCGTCACAAATGTACCGTCATTTACAACAACCTGTACGGCACCGGCTTCTCCGGCCACATAAAGCGCATAGAATACAGCGCCATGCTTCTGGGCGCAATCTACCGTCTTATAGCTGCCGCCATTGACTTCCATTGTCCCAGCGGTCGCACTAAGGGCTCCCTGCGTGCCGGTCACAACAACGCTTCCCTCAGACGACGGCGTAATCGTCAGCTTGGCATCAGGATCGTTGTCCACGCCGCTGCGGACCGTATATCCCCAATTTTGGCTATCGCACCTGCTGCAAGACGTATTCGTAAAAATTCCGCCGGTAATCAGCGTTTCTCCGTTTACATCAACAGCGGGATAAACACTATTTGTAAAGCTTCCGCCGGTAATTGTCGTATTGGAGCCTTCAAAGCTGCGAACAATCGTTGCCCCACCGCTAAAAGTTCCGCCATTAATCACAGCCTTACCGCCATCCTGATTTCTCAGATGAACGGTCATGGCTTTATCAGCTATCTGAAATGTTCCGTTTTCCACAGTCAACGTGCCATAGTTATTGATGAAGCCCTTGTAGCTTGTCGCCTCAGTTGCATCAAAGGTACCGTCGCCTGTAATTGTAAGTGTGCCATTGTTTACGATCAAATTTTTACTGCTGTCCGAAAAGCCAATAGACAACGTCTCACCATTCATGTCTAAAATGATCGTCTTTCCGCTGTCAATGGTCACCTGATCTGACAATGCAATACTGCTCGTCAATTCAATCGTGCCGCTGCCCTGCACAGCGTCAACAGCAGCCTGCAGTGTTTCATACTGCTGACCGTCGACCTCTGCCACATACGAAGTGTCTGCCGCCGTCAGGGCTGCGTCGGACTCGCCTGCGGCCCCATCCTCAGAATTGCCTGTCAGGTCATCCGCAGGTCCCTCTGCCGGATCGTCCGGGATGTTCCCGCTGCCGGAATCCTGCTGCTCCAAAGGCGTCTCGGACGAAGGGGTCTCCTCCGCAAACGCCCCCACGGTCAGCAGACTCATCGTCATGACGACCGCCAACAGCAGAGCCAGCAGTTTCTTACCTGTTTTCATCTTTCTCGCTCCTTCTTCTGTTATTTTCGCCGGAAAACAAAGCTCCTTATTTCCGCAAAGCGGAAATAAAACGGTATATACCGTTTTGGAGGACGCCGGTCTCTTACACCCCTATCATACTTCATGACTTCGCAGAAAACAAGCAAAAAATAAGACATAATATTATTTTTGAATCAAATTATTTTTAGCTGGATGAAGCCGGGGAAGCGCGCCGCCTCCCTCCGTCTCTCCATTGGAAACAGTGCGTATAGCGCATAGGTAATGCTTATATGCTTATGCAGGCTGTGGAGTGATAAACCCGCTCCTCAGCCGCCATATTTTTTAACGTAATATTTTTTCTGTCGTATTTAAAACCAGCAGTTTGAGAATGACACCGCGGTGCCATCTGTTATGTTGCTGTAAAAGGTATAAGCGACACGGAAAAGGGCCGGGTGGACTGGAACCGGAGCAAGAGACCATTCAAGGGCTTGAGCCCTAAGACAGCGCAAAGCATTCACCAGATCATCGTCTCGGCTATGAAGCCAACAAATGCTTATCACAGCAGCTCAGAATACGGCAACGAATTTAAGGAAATAATGCAGACTGGACTTGAATGTATGGGCGACATTGATATTTATAATGTCGGAGAAGTACTTATGCTGGCTGCAAAGAGCCTTGAGGAAATATCGGACAGCTATATTATAGATA
>OHWE01000295.1_pt1 | contig 25241 bp, 17 predicted proteins | sample 1579661 | NCBI WGS metagenome assembly OHWE01 (sample SAMEA3882552, study PRJEB24775) | human gut metagenome | biome: human-associated habitat; feature: intestine environment; material: feces | place: Netherlands | collected 2009/2010 | reverse complement strand
GAACAGACAACAGAAAAACCAGAGCCAGAAATAGCAAAAAAAGAAGAACCGGAGGCAACAGAAAAACCAGAGCCAGAAATAACAAAAAAAGAAGAACCGGAGGCAACAGAGAAAACAGAGCTGGAAATAGCTGAAAAAGAAGAAGCAGAAAGAAGGCAGACAGAAGAAACAAAACAAATCTTAAAGCTGTTTTATAAAACACAGAGCCACAATAAGGTTTTAAGGGAAATCTTTAAACAGGAAAGATTTGATGTGGAATATGTAAGAAACAAACTTCTTTTTGAAGAAAAAGACATCTTGCCAGAAATAATCAAAAAACTTAATAACGAAGCAATTTCATATGACAAACTTTCTGAAACAGAAGGAAAATACAATGTAGATCCAACATGGAGAGTCTTTGCATTAAACCGTCTTGGAATAGAAAGAAGGTTTAATATTTCACCAAGTCAGGAATATATGAAATTATGAAATAATATATTGCTATTATACTACCACCACCTAAGTACATCATGTATTTAGGTGGAATTTTTTCTAATATAAATTAGGTTATTAGAAAAAATATAAAATAAAATTTACTAGAAATACATATAATAATTACGAAAAAGTTCCGCAAACGGAAAAAATTCGTAATAGAGGTGAGAATATGGAAATAAAAAGAGAGTTCTACTTAAATGAACTTGTAGACAGATTAGATAATGGACTTATAAAAATAGTTACTGGAATAAGAAGATGTGGAAAATCATACTTATTAGATCCAATTTTTAAAAACTATCTTATTCAGCAAGGTGTAGAAAGAGATCATATCATCAAATTAAGTCTAGATGAAAGAGCAAATAGTAAATATTTAGATCCAGATATACTTGACCAGTATATAAGAAGTTTAATTGTTGATAATAAAAAATATTATATAATATATATATTGTTTTTTATATAGTTTATTCTTAACTTTGCGAACAATTTCTTGCAGCTATTGGCTTTGCCTATCCTACTTATTATGGGATAGGCAAAGGCGTAGCTTTTTCAAACCTTTCATATCAAATCAATAAACCTAAGCAAATATAATAATTATTTTTCAATATTTTTATCATTATATACAGCTATCTTTTTACTCACGATCTATCTATATCTTTCTATATTTTTTTTAAGTCTTTGTGAAAAGTAAAATCACAAATAGAAGTTGTGTGATTTACCAATACAAATAAACATAATTAGCTGTTGCTTCTAAAAAAATGAACACTCACATTGTAATCATGGCAGGTGGCATCGGAAGCCGATTCTGGCCGATGAGTACACCTGAATATCCCAAACAGTTTATTGATGTAATGGGATGCGGCAAGTCACTGATACAACTTACCGTAGAGCGATTTGCACCACTATGCCCAATGGAAAACTTTTGGGTAGTGACCAGCGAGAAATATACGGATATTGTAAAAGAACAGCTGCCCGATTTGCCCGAATGCAACATCCTGGCAGAACCGACTGCCCGCAATACGGCACCCTGCATTGCCTATGCCTGCTGGAAAATAAAGAAACAGCATCCGCAGGCAAATATCGTAGTAACTCCGTCGGACGCGCTGGTGATAAACACCGGTGAGTTTCAACGGGTAATGCGCTGTGCACTCGATTTTACCGCCACAAACAATTCCATTGTAACGATAGGCATCAAACCCAGCCGTCCGGAAACCGGATACGGATATATACAGGCTGCGGAACAGATTAACGGTACTGAAATATACAAAGTAGGCGCTTTCAAAGAAAAGCCGGATGTAGAAACTGCCAAAGAATACGTTGCCCACGGCAGCTACTTTTGGAATGCCGGCATTTTTGTGTGGAACGTGGATACCATAACCGATGCCATACGCAAGTTTACTCCGGACCTGGCTGCTATTATGGACGAAATGAGCCAGGATTTCTACACAGCACAAGAGGCTGACACTGTAGAAAGACTCTTCCCCACCTGTGAAAAAATATCCATAGACTACGCTGTAATGGAGAAAGCGGAAAGCATCTATACACTGCCTGCCGAATTCGGCTGGAGTGATTTGGGCAGCTGGGGGTCGCTAAGAACCCTGCTGCCGCAGGACGAACACGGAAATGCAGGTGTAGGGAATGACATCAGCCTGCACAACTGCCATAACTGTATTGTGCACACTGCCGGAGAGAAACAAGTGGCAGTGGAAGGACTGGACGACTATATCATTGCCGAACGGAACGGTGCACTGCTGGTATGTAGCTTGAAAGAAGAACAAAATATCAAACGTTTTACTTTAAAACATTAGTGATTATGAAACGAAATTCAACAATGTCCCTGTTCGCAGCTATGTTGTTGCTTACAGGAAGCGGCTGTATCTTAATGACCGGCTGCCAGAAAGATTATGACGGCCAAATCGAAATTCTTCGGAATCAGATTGAAAATGGCAATGTTAACGTTGACAATCTGCTGGAAAAAATCGAACTGATTGAAAAGCAGATTATAACCTTGCAGGAAGCAGCCAAGGAGCATGCCGAATTCAAGGAGAGCATCAGCAAGCTTATCAAAGACCTGGAGGCTACGAAAAATGAGCTGGAAGGAAAGATTGCCGAGTTGCAGAAAGCAATGGATGAAAATGACCAGAACATCAAGAACATGATTGAGCAGACAGTACAGGAATTCGACAAGAAATTGCTGGAACTGTCCAAGGAAATCGATGCCGAGATTTCTGCCAAATACAATGAACTGGACGGACGTATCCGGAAGCTTGAAGAGCAGTACCAATCCTTGCAGGAAAAGCAAAATGCAACCGAAAAGGCTATCAGTGACTTGAAAGAAGAAATAGCCAATTTGAAAGAATCGCAACTGGAAGAGAAGCAAAAGCTGGAAAAAGCCCTGAAACAATTGGAAGAGCTGAACCAGAAACTGACAGATAACCTCGAAAGAATAGACAGTAAACTCGAAGAACTGGATAATGCGGCAAAAGAAAATGCACAGAATCTGGAACAACTGAGGGAAGATACCAAAAACGACATCCTGAATTTAAAGAATGAAGTGGATGGTAAAATCAATGAAATCGATACACAATTGGAAGGCATCTCCGATGCGGTAAGCAAACTGCAGGATACGGTTCAGAACCTGAACACCCGCTATGACGAGCTTGACAAGCGTATCAATAAGCTGATAGGCGATTATGATGCTCAAATAGAAAAAATATGGGAAGCCATAAACAATGGCGGCGGCACTACAGACCCCGAATTGTCCAAACTGGTAGAACAACTCCAGAATGACCTGAAAGACCTGCAAGCCAAAGTGGCAGAGCTTAACGCCAAATATTTGTCCATAGAATCGCTGTACGGAAAGCTGGATGAAAGAATGGGTAATGTGGAAAGCATCGTAAAAGACCATACGGCACGCATCAGTGCTCTGGAAAAACAATTGGATGCACTGGGAGTACGTGTAACTGACTTGGAAAAACAGGTTGAACAGATGAAACAAATCTATGACGATGCCATTGCCGACATAGAAAACCGTCTGAATTCGCTTGAAAACGGAAGCGTGCCCCCGGCAGACCTGAGCCAAATCAAACAGATGCTGAACGAACTGCAAGCCTACGTGAACAAGAATATCAATGATATTCTCCAACTCAAGGACAATCAGGCACAGCAGGCTGGACTGTTAAGCGCACTGGAAAGCAAGATGGATGCAGGCTTTCTGGCACTGAATAATAATTATAATGCGTTGTCGGAACGTGTAGACGAAATTTATAAAAGACTGGAAGACGCCCTCGCAGAATTGCCCGACCTGGGACAACTGAAAGCTGATGTATTGAAGAATCAGAAAGATATTCTCGACTTACAGACGAAGTATGATGAACTGAACGGTAAAATGGATAAGTTCGTCACAATTACAGAAGTGGAGAACATGCTTGCCGACTACTACAACAAGGAAGAGATTAATCAATTACTCGCAGGGATATACGAGCAACTGAACAATGTTCCTAACAAAGACGAAATGAACAAGCTGATTGAAGAGGCAACCAAAGAAATCAAGGATCAGCTGGCTCTGATGCAGGGAGAAATCAACGAACTGAAAAACAAATGCACGGAACTGGAAGAGAAAGTTGATCGTTTGTTCAACCGCATCCAGAGTATGGTAATCATTCCACAATACAGCAGTAACGAGGAAGTGGAACTGAAGCCGCGTGAAGGCAACAAATATGAGCTGAATGTAAATGTGAAAATCAACCCGGCAGATGTGCTTAACGAAGTGACCGCTTTGGAAGGCTACTTCCACATCGACTCCAGAGAAGCCATTCCTACACGTGGAGCAGGTGATGCAGGACCGGCATTTACAGTAGAAAAAGTCGCTGTAAAAGATGCAGCCGAAGGCATATTCACCGTTACGGCTACTTGCGAACTGCCTACAGTGGATCCGGTGACTCACAAGATGCCGTTTACCGTAGCCGTTGAATTTGAAAACAGCAACAATAACCGCTCTACAAGCTATAAGGGTGTACGCTACGTGCCTGCCCAAAGCGAAGACCAGACTACATATGAGTTCAAATCGGGAACAGAAGTGGTGCGCACCAAAGCAGACCTGGGACTGAGCGCATTTGCAGAAGAGGACATCTACAAACACGCTGTGCTGGGAGAAGTGAAGAATGTCGATACAAAAGTCATTCAAATTGTAGATAACCTGCCGGTATTTGCAACAGAAGTTTTAGGCTCCTCAACGGCAAACGAAAGCAACCAGAATATCCCGGTTGTTTACAGCTTGGGCATTATTTATGACGAAGCCGGAAAGCCGCAACCGGACCTGGCAAACTACATAAAGGTAGACATGCACAACGGAGCGCTTTCCATGGGTCTGACTCTGGATCCCTCGCGCGTAACCGATGACCTTACCGGCTACAAAGTGGTAATCGGACTGCAGGCACGCAAGGACGGAATCAACTATGGAGAACCTGCCTATATCTGCGTGGAGTTGCAAAAGAAATAACCGGTAATAACATTTAAAACAAAGCGTTTATGAAATCACTGAAATACATCATCGCCGGTTTCTGTCTGGCAGCTCTGCCGGGCATGGAAGCCATGGCACAAGAGGTGGTCAAAGTGGACGACCCCTGGAAGGACTATCCTGACAAAAAGACTTTGTACAAAGACTACTCACGGTGGAGCATCGGAGTGAACATCGGAATGCCGTTCTATGCAGGCGATTTCCGTTCCGTGAGCAGAGGTAACAACAACTGGGCAGGCTATATGTTCGGTTTGCAGGGAAGCTACCAGTTCAATCCGATTTTCGGAGCACGCCTCTCTGTGGACTACGGAAGCAACCGCGCCGGTTCGCAACGCTACGAGGACGACTTCGTACTGCTGCCCAATGGAAACACTTACTACAACGTGGACTTTCCGGAAGGCGGAAGCTACTACAAGGATTTGTATTCTTCGGTTCACTCATGGAACTTCGGACTGAACGCAGAGGTAAACCTGCTGAACCTCTTCCGCCGCAGCGACGGTGACCGCCGCTGGGCTGTGGTGCTGGCACCGGGTATCTACCTGCAGAAGTTCTCGTCTACTGTAAAGAACCGCTCCAACGACGAACAGTTTGCCGACAAGCTCGACAACAAGGTTAATCTCGGACTGGGAGGCGACCTTGCCGTACGTTACCGGATAAACCACAACTTCGACGTACAATTGAAAGGAGGTATGATCTGGATTAACAATCAGGACTTCGACGGCATCAACTCCATCAATACCACCAAACACAACAGTATGGTTACGGCACAGGTTGGTCTGATATGGAAGGTAGGCAACAGCAAGGGACGCAAGAAAGACAACATCATGTACGCTCCGGGCTATCTGCCTATGTGGAAGCGCGCTACAAAGACCGTTACGAAAGTGGTGCACGATACTATCTACATCGAACAGAAAGTGCTTGAAAAATCTCCGGAAGTAGTGGTATGCAAAGGTTTCCCGAAAGACTTGCCCGCCGTATACTTTGAACGCGGAAAGTGGAAACTGGATACGGACAAGTATGCACGCGAACTCTTCACCATTGCCAAAACACTGAAAGAGAATCCGGAAGTACAGATTGACATCTGCGGCTATGCCGACCATACGGGCGGAGAAGCCATAAACAAGAAAGTGACGCTGAAACGTGCCGAAGCCTTGAAGAAGTTCCTCGTGAAAGTGGGTATAGAACCCGAAAGACTGCATACGTATGGTCTGGGCAAGGATATGACCATTGAAAAGGAACTGCGCTACACCGAAAAGGCACGCCGCGGCGAAGTGAAAGAAAAAGAATAGTCCTAACCTACTTTATAGGTAATTAAAATAGTCTGTGTCAGCAAAGTTTTATTTTATTCTTTGCTGACACAGTTTTATTTACGCCATTATTCTACATCATTATGTAAATAAAAAGTTGTTTTTTATTATTTTAGTTAGTAACTTTGCCGCGCATTAGAACTTATCCATTTTACCTGTTCCACGTAATTTCCAATGTGACAGGCAATAGCGTAGCATGCTCTACAAAGAACAACACTTCATATAAACATATTATTCTTTTATTTTATACAATTGAAGTAATTAATAACTACTTTGAAATAATGAAACATTTTTTTAGTCTAAGACCTTGGATATTGGCAGCGGTAGTTCTTGCTTCGGCAGGGACTACCGTTGCCGCACAAGGCAAAATGGAGGCCTATCCGGCCAATGAGAAATGGTTTGTAAGCGGTTCGGTAGGAGCCGGAGTATACGTAGGCGATTATGACATGCACACGAAATTCGGAAACCGCATTTCCATTACGGGCGACGTAAGCGGCGGTAAATGGATTACTCCCGTATTAGGCGCCAGATTGCAGATAAGCGGAATGCACGCTTCAGGCGAAGCCAAGAACGGAAGCAGCGAATCGTGGAATTTCATGATGTATCATGCCGACATCATGGTGGACGTGCTGAACTGGTGGTGCGGTGTGGACGAAGAACGTACATACAGCCTCATTCCGCTGGTGGGCGGCGGTGTGGCCAATGCCCCCGGACTGAATACCACCACAGGAGTGCTTACCGTAGGTGTGCTGAACCGCTTTAAGGTATCGGAACATCTGGACATCAATGTCGAGCTAAAAGGTAATCTCGTAGGAGACAAGCTGGACGGATGCGCCAGCGGAAAGAAAGGGGAAGGTGCAGCCGCACTGACTGCCGGACTGACCTACAACTTCTGATATACAGAATATAGAACTAAACATTGACAACTGATGACAAATAGGACAAAGGTACTGTTTCTGTTTTTGGCTATGCTGGGCGCGATAAGCGTCCGAGCATACGCCCAACAGAAAACCTCCGAAAAGATTTCGCCCAAAGAACGGTGGGCGTTTGAAACCAATGCAATGGACTGGCTGTTGCTGTTGCCGAATGCCAAAGTGGAATTTGACCTTTCAAATTCTACCGACAACCGATGGGTAGTGGGCATAGGCGCCAAATGGAACGGCAATGCCAAAATCAGTATGAACGAACGCATACAGATGAAAATCAACGATTACAGACTGGAAGTGAAAAGATATGCCAAACCTTCCTTTACCGTAAAGACGGGACAGTCCAAGATTCCCAAATTCTGGCGTACCTACTACTGGGGCTTCTATGCCGGATACAGCAAGTTTGCCGGAGCATGGGGCAAAGGCATCGCCGGCGATATGTTCCATGCCGGACTGACCGGCGGATGGCAACTGCCCGTATACAAATGCAAACAGAGCGCAATAGACCTGGATCTGGGTCTGAGCGTGGGAGCAGCCTATGCCGAATATGACAAATATAAATATGAAGATAACCACCTGATACGTACAAAGAGCAGAGACAGGCATTTCCTGCCCTACCCCGTAGTGAGCGATATACGCGTAGGATTCGTGTACCGCTTCAGCTCTATCAGAAACAAGTACAGTCAGAGACAAAAATAAGAGATTCGTATGACAAAAGATTGTAAAAAGAAAAGTATATGGGCGAGGCTGATAGTGATAGCTGTACTGGCATGCACGGCAAGTAATGCGCAGGCACAGCTCATTGCCGGAAGAACAAACGCACTGCTTTGGGGAAACCTGACTCCGAACTTCTCGCTGGAACTGGTGACATCGAACCGGACCAGCGTTATGGCGGGAGCTTTCTACAGCCTTGACCAGAACCCGCTGGATTGCAGCATCAAAGGTGCGGAAGCGCAAGTGAGATACTGGGTGAGCGGACGGGCAATGGTGCAGAGCTTCATAGGCCTGGGCATACAGGGCATGAGGTATGACGCCACATTCTCGGATACACACCACTTCGGCGATGCCGTAGGCCCGGGAATGGTGTACGGATATGTACTGCCGCTGGGCAAACGCTTCAACATAGAATTCAGCGCCGGAATATCACTGATGTGGTACAGGGAGAAACGCTACGAGAAGGGATTGCCCGAACCGGGAGACTACAACACCACCGGACACAAGGTGATGCCCATGGGACTGGGAATTTCGTGTACTTACATTTTTAAATAATACGGAGAATGATTACTGAAAGATTGAAAATATGGATCCTGCTTCTGGTTGTGGCGGGATGCGGTACCGGCACTGCCTGGGCGCAGAAAATGGTGAAGGTATCGGGTACCGTATATAACATTGCCGAAAACCGGAAAGTGCCTTTCTCGGACGTGACGGTGGATGTGTATGCCGCCAAGACCGTAGCCGTGGGCGAGGATATGAAGAAGATACTGGACAGCAACGACCAGGAGAAAACATTGCTGCTGGACCAGGAAGGGAAAACAACCACCGACGAGAACGGGTATTATGAAATACTGGTTCCGGACAACGGTGCGCTGATTTTCAAAGTGGGACTCTCGCCCTCGGTATTGAAGGAAGTGAGACATCAGATGAAAATAGATGTGAGCATCGACGAGGGAGTGATGCTGGAGAGTGTGACCGTAACCGCCATGCGGCTGGTTCTGAAACCGGAACCGAAAGCACCGAAGATTATCGGAAACATGCTGATTCCGTACAATACCTTCAAACTGCCGCCTTACTTCGGCAACCGCTTCTCGCGACTGATTATACAGCCGTACGTACTGGACTGCGAAACGAACGATACGATAACCTTTGCACGCCCGTCCGTATACGACGGCAAGGAATATGCCCTGACGCAGGAACGCAAAATGGGCTATGACATGGACCGTGACCCGCTGCGTCCGTACATCAAAGCGGAGGCGCTGACTACAAGGGCCATGAACCTGGACTGGACGGATACCATCATCGTGCCCGACCCCAACCGGAACTACAGTTGCTTTGCCATCGTGAACCTGGAAGATTACAGCGCATCGAACTCCAGAACGTACCAAATCAATACGTGCCAGACCAAACGCCCGATGAAGTTCCTGCAATACAACCTCTTCTCGGAGCAGATGGATCCGTTGCAGCACAAGGAAAGGGCGCAGATAGAGAAAAGAAATACATCGGACAAGATACAACTGTCTTTCCTCATCAACTCCGACCAACTGACGGACACGCCTGAAAACAAACAAAGCCTTGCCATGCTGAGAAACAAGCTGAAAGAGATAGCCGAATCTCCGGGTACGGTATTGAAGGAGTTTCACGTGGCAGGTACGGCTTCTCCGGACGGCCATTACAGCAGTAACCTGAGCCTTGCCGAAAGACGTATGCGCAAGATTGAACAGGAGATTACCTCCATATTGCCCCAATATACCCTGGAGCGCGTTTACCGCAACCCGCATGCCGAAGTGGCTCCGTGGGAAGAAGTGGTGAAACTGCTGGAACGCGACGGCAAAAGCGCGGAAGCCGGCAAGGTGAAAGAAATTCTGGCAAAGCATAAGGATATCGGAGCGCAGGGCAGAGCGCTGAAACAACTCGACTGGTACTCTACCGTCATCGTGCCTTATCTGGACGAACTCCGCGTGGTGAACTATAACTGCCTCTACGAGATATACCGCGAACCGAATGACGAGGAAGTCATGGCACAATACAGGGAAAAAGGGCTGAAAGGCAGCTACACACGTTATGAGTACTGGAAGCTGTTCCAACTGATAACCGATGAAAAGGAACTGGAAGCTCTGTACCGCCGTGCTTACGAGGAATCACTGGAACAAAAGCATCCGTGGGCGCTTGCCGGCAACAACCTGGCAGCTTCTTACCTGGAGAGGGATACTGTGGATACTTCCATACTGGAACCGCTGATAGACCTGAGCATCCACTCCACCGACTATTCGCGCATGAATGCCGACGGAAGCCGTACGGAAATCGTGAACCGGCTGGAAGTGGTGACCAACCAACTGTGCATGTACATCAAGAAGGGAGACTTCGAGCACGCCAGCGTATTGGTGAAGATTCTGCCGGAGGACAGCAAATTCGACCTGCTGAAAGCCTATACATGGGCTTTGGGCGGCTACTTTCAGGGCGGAACGACTCCGGAAGAGAAAGAACGTGCACACAAGACTTTTGAAACCATCAAGGCTTCATCGCCCCAGAACGAAGTGGTGATGTACATGGCGCTGGATAACCGCGCCGGCAACGCCGCCGCCAAGGCTTCGCTTGCCAAACTGCCGCAGGACAGCGCACTGACCTGGTACTTCAAAGCTACCTTGTCTGCCAGAGAGGGTGAGATAGAGTTCATGAATACGGTGATTGCCCTGTCCGAATGTTTCAAACGCGACAAGAGCTTCGTGGCTACCGCACAGAACGACGGTGAATTTAACGAGGATATCATACAGGCAGCTATGGATATGTCTAACCTATAACCATAATAAGGATTGAAAATGAAATTGAAATATATGATTCCGGCACTGTGCATCTGCACATGTACGGCAATGCCGGAAATGCTCCATGCGCAGGACGACAGCCTGAAGAAGGACAGCACCGAAAGGCCTTTCAATGCAATGGACTATGTATTGCAGAAACGGTATATCCCGCAGGGAAGAGAAGTGAACAATAGCCAGCCGGGCAAGAATTTCTCCCTGTCGGTAATGGGCGGTGTGAACAAACTAAGGGGCAGTTCTTCACTGCCGGCATGGTTCAACGGCGGGATTGCCCTGACTAAGGATGTAAGTTCATTCAACTCCTACCGGGTGTCTCTGTTGGGCGGCTTCAACGACAAGCTGAAACAGGGCGGCATCGAGCTGGACCACCTGTTCAACCTGTCCGATTATATCGGCGGGTACAAAAGCGGCGCACACATCAGCCTGTATACCGTATTGGGTATAGGCGGCTATGTGAGCAAGCGCGACGGTATGGATGCCAAAATAGCCGGCGGAGTGCACGGCGGCTTGCAGGCACGCTATCATCTGTCGAGAAACTGGGACTGGTATGTGGAACCCAAACTATATCTCTATACCGACGGAATAGACGGTGCGGACTGCCCCAAACGGTATGACGTGGGATATGGCGTATACACCGGACTGACCTACCGCTTTACCGGTCTTCCCATCAGGATGAAATCGGAAGATATGGGCGATAATATGTTCATAGAAGCGGCTATCGGTACGCAGGGCGATTTCGGAAAGCCCGTGCGCAACAATCTGCCGGCGCTGCAACCGTTGGGTCCTGCCGCTTCACTGGCGATAGGTAAATGGTTCATGCCGCTGGGATGGCGCATCAGCGGCTTCGGCGGTTTCCACTATACATTTAACTCGGACAACTTCAAGAGCGAGGAAGTGTATGGAGGCGGCAGAGCGGAAGTGCTGGTGAACCTGAATACGCTGGTTTCGCCGAGTGTGGAAGACCCGAGACTGGAAGTGAACCTTTCCGCCGGCTACGAATTCGGAGCACTGGCGCACAGAAGCAGCGATTATGCCAAGAAGCTTCGTACATTCCACGGTCCTACGGGGTCTATGCAACTGGTATATTTCCTGTCAGACCAAATCGGTATCACGGGTGAGGCGCGATACAGCAAGAGCTTCTATACGCAACCGTTCAAGAGCGGCATCACACAGGACAGACACATGCAGAATGTAGGCGTGATGTTCGGTGTGCAGTACCGTAGAAGAAAGGCCGACTTCGATGCCAAACGCGGCTTCTTCCAGCCTTATAACTTTGCGTATGCCACCGTGGGAACCAACTTCCCCATGCGCACCGCAGGTGTGAAGATGAAGGATATTCCCGATATGCTGGGACAACAGATAAGCCTGGGTGTGGGACGCCAGTACACGCCGCTGTCTGCCGTAAGAGGAAGCATCGAGATTGGGCGGTATGCTTATCAGCACGGGGGTGTGTATCCGCTGTCTGTCACCGCCGACTACATGCTGAACCTTACCAACATGATAGGCAATTATAGCGAGAACCGCATATTCGACCTCAATGCCTTTGCCGGTATCGTCTATACGCACCACGAAATGGAAGACAAGAATTATTTCGGCATCCAGGGCGGTCTGCAACAGAGCTTCAAGCTGAACGACCGCTGGAACATCTTTGCGGAAGAGTATCTGAGAGGTTATAACGGCAAGATTACTCCTTCGGCACGTACCTACACAAGCGGAGAATATACGTTTGTCTTAGGAGCTTCCATAGGAACAAGTTACCGTTTTTAAAGCAATACATAAGCATCATGACTATCGCCATTGATTTTGACGGCACAATCGTAGAGCACCGTTACCCTAAAATAGGGAACGAAATCCCTTTTGCCACCGATACGCTGAAGATGCTGATTAAAGACCGCCACCGCCTGATACTGTGGACTGTACGTGAAGGAAAGCTGCTGGACGAGGCCGTGGAATGGTGCAGGGAACGGGGCGTGGAGTTTTATGCCGTCAACCGGGACTATCCCGAAGAGGATGCCGCCCATCACGGCTTCTCGCGTAAGGTGAAAGCGGACCTCTTCATTGACGACCGCAACCTGGGCGGCCTGCCCGACTGGGGAGACATCTACCGCATGGTTCAGGAGAAGCTGACGTATGAGGAGCTGTATCGCGATACCGATAAAACTCCGCAACAAAAGAGAGGCGGTTTCTGGAGCCGGTTCAGGAAATAATCCTTTTTTGATATATATCAAACAGTACCTTAAAATAACTCTTTAAATTTGCAACGTCATTTAGAAAACGATAGAGTAAATTAGTTTTTGAAAGAGAAAGGTTAGTTTTTTTAGGGTACACTAAAAAAATACCGGGCAGCACACGGAGCACAGGAAAAGATTCCTGCCGTAGCTGTCCGGTTTTTTATTTACCTGCCGGAACCGGGAGGTTGCCGGATATTACTGTTTCCGGTATTCCTTGGGCGAAAAGCCGGTGTGATGCTTGAAGTATTTGCCGAAGAAAGACTGATTGGCAAAGTGCAGCTCGTCGGCTATCTCCTGAATGCTCTGCTCGGAGGATTTCAGCATGGCTTTCGCTTCCAGAATCACGAGGCTGTCAATCCACTCGCCCGCCGTCTTTCCGCTCACCTCTTTCACCACGGTAGAGAGGTGCTTGGGTGTAAGGAACATCTTGTCGGCGTAAAAGGACACGCTCCTCTCCTCTTTGTAAAACTCGTACACGTACCGGATGAAGCGTTCGAACAAATCTTCCTTGCGGCTTTTGGGAGTGCGCTCCTTCACGGCATGTCCCTGATAGATATCGTATATCTCGTAGAACAGCGCCATCAGCAATCCCTGCGTAATCTCCTTGCGGTAGGGATTGTCCTTCAGCTTCACCTTACTCCACAGGAAAGAGTGATATTCCTCGAACGCCTGCAACTCGTCGGCAGTGACAGCGATGCAAGGCCGCTCCTTTATCATGAAGAACATGGGAAACAGTTGCTGCATCGTGGGTATCACCAGGTCCATGAAGTCGCGGGACACGGCTATGAAGCTGCCTGAAAAATCATCGGAACGCTCGCCCTGCTGCACAATCTGCTCGGGCAGGATGATGCAAAGCATCCCTTCACGCATTTCATAATCCCGCAAGTTGATATTCAGCTTGCACCAGCCTTTCCGGCAGACGGCAAAGCAGGCAGCGTTCAGACGCGTTGGATATGGCGTGAAAGGGATGTCCCTTATATCATCGAAAATAGCGAAATCATTGCCGATAAAGTCAATCATGGGCAGGTGTTGTATACCGGAGATATCAACGTTGCGTATCTGTTTTGTATTCATTATTCATGCGCTTTGCCGGCAAATATAGGATTATTCACGGAATTATTGGTTTAAAAATCGTGAATGTTATCCTAATTCATTATTTTAAAGCCGATGAAGAAGGTACGCGGCTGCGTGGGACCGTAGAAATAACCGGCATCGCGGAACTCGCCCTTATCCAAGTCTTTCTGGAAGCTGTTGAATATATTCTGCACACCGGTGTTCAGTTGGAACTTGATGTGGTCGTGCAGCACGAAGGTATAGTTCAGCTTCAGGTTGAGGTCGAAGAACTGGGGCGTGGTCTCCATGCGGTCTTCCGCGATGTACCCGGCATAGTGCGGTACAATCATCTTGCCCGTATACGTGCCGGAGAGGGAGAAGTCGAAATTCTTCAGCGGAGCGGACGAGAAGGTGAAGTAGCCGTAATAGTCGGGCGTGCGGGGCATGCGCTTGGTGGTCAGGTCCTTGCCGTCCACCTGTGTCCAGACTTCCTCGCGGGTGTAGCGGCTGCGCTGCGCGGTAAAGCCCAACTGGAGCTGCGCTTCCTTGCCGTGGGCAATCTTGGCGTCGAGGTTGGCGCCGTACACGCGGGCGCCGTTGCCGTTGCGGCGTTCCTTGATTACATCGCCCACATCGTTTTTGCCGATGTCCTCGAGCACGAATACGTGGCGCAGGTCGGTATAGAAACCCTCTACAAGGATGTTTGCCTGCCAGTGTCCCAGGTGGGCGGTCCAGTCCACCGAGCCGCTGTAACTGTTGGAACGCTCCTCGCGCAGGTTGTCCGCCAGCTTGATTTGCACGCCTTCGCCGCCTACTGCGGTGACGTGCAGGTCTTCATCGTAGGCCTGCGGGGCGCGGAAACCGGTGGAGTACGTCAGGCGCGCCTGGAAGTCCTCGGTAGGCTTATAAAGCAGGTTGACGCGGGGACTGAATATCAGTTTGTCTATCAGGTTGTGCTTGTCCAGGCGGGCGCCGACGAGCATGGTCAGTACGTTCATCTTCCACTCGTTCTGCACGAAGGCGCTGGCAATGCGCACATCCTGCTGCATATCGCGGTGATAGCCCGTCATGACATCGTGCAGGGAGTTGTTCTGATACTCCAGTCCGCCCGTGAAGGTGGCGGGGGCGAAAAGACAGTTGTTCATGTTGCCCACATACATGCCGCCTGCCACCCACGTCAGGTCGTCCGTCTTGCCGTAGGCGTTCATGTCCTTCTGTGCGCCGTAGTAGCTGTTGCGGTCGGTGTGCTGGATGGAGGTGTAAGCCGAAATCTTATGCTTGTACTCTTTCCAGAACAAATCATAGCTCACGCCTCCGCTATTGATGATATGCTTGGTCTGCTCGGTGATGTCCGCCTCGTGGGGCTGAAGGTCGAACTTGTTGCCGCCGCGGCGGAACTCGTTGGTGGTGTGATACTCCAGGTTGATGCGGCTGAAATGTGTGGGACGGTAGTAGGCGCGGAAGCCGAAGGTGTTCATGTTCAGCTTGCCCAGTTCGGAGAAACCGTCGCCGTCACGGTCGTACGGATTGCGGTTGCGGTAGCTTTCGTAGAGGGCGATGCCGTAGGAGTTGTCTTTTGACACCAGGGATACGTTCCCACCCATGTACTGCTCCCAGGACTTGCCGTCCATGTTGGAGAACATGCTCGACACCTGAAAGGAGTTGTTAATGGGGTCTTTGGTGATGATATTGATAGTTCCGCCCACAGCATTGGCGCCGAACAGCGCCGAACCGCCGCCGCGTACCACCTCTACCCTCTCGATCATGTTCACCGGTATCTGCTCCAGCCCATATACCCCGCTCAGCGCACTGATGACGGGACGGCTGTTTATCAGGATTTGCGAGTACGGACCTTCCAGACCGTTGATACGCACCTGGGGAAAACCGCAGTTCTGGCAGTTGTTCTCCACCCGCAGGCCCGACTGGTAGTTGAGCGTCTTGGCAAGGTCGGTGGAGTTCACCATCTCAAAGAGCTTGGCGCTCATCACGTTCACCACCACGGGAGCGGCCTTGCGGCTCACCTCGTTGCGGTTGGCAGACACCACGACCTCATCGGTCATGAAGCTTTCCTCTTCCATCTGGAAATGCACCACCGCCGTAAAGTCCTTGTTTACCTCAATCGCCTTTTCCTGTGTCTTATAGCCTACGGCGGATACGCGCAACGTATATTTGCCCGCCGGCAGGTTCTTGAACTCGAACTGACCTTCTTCATTGGACACTGTTCCCTGTCCGCTGCCTACAATCAAAACGGTGGCATACGGTATATTCTCTTCCGAACCTTTTACAAGAACATGGCCGGAAATCATGTTGCCTTCCCTGATAGGGTTTGCGGCAACGGCTGCGCCGATACCTGCCACAGCAAGTATCAACGCCAATATAATTTGTTTCATTTGAATAATCGCTTTTATTTCAGTTACTTAATGATACCAATTCTGTACCGGTACTTGGTACGGCAAGTACCAAAGGCAGGTACGACGGATACCAAACATTGGTACGGCGAGTACCAAAGATTGGTACATCGAATACCAAGCATCGGTACAACGAATACCTAACGTTGGTATGGAGCATACCAGGCGTTGGTACAACACTATCAAAGGGTAACGGAATAAGGGGGAGCGCGGAGAGAGGGCATCCGACACGCTTTTCCCTTTATGACGGGCGTATCGGTTTCGCTTTCCATCACCTGCAACAGAGAGCGCATCGGGTGTTGCAGCTCGCAGCAGTCCGGCGTGTCTGAACTGAAGTGCGACAGCAGGCCGATGACAATCAGCGAGTCGGTGGAGTGCGAATGCTGGTTATGGAAAGGGTGCGAGTGGGTTATCAGCACCCCGTTGACGTAGTGGACGTGGGTAAACGCCGTTATGCTTGCCTGGTACGCCACGAAGAGCGCCAGCAAGCATAATGCGCATATGGTTCTTTTTATTCCTCTCACGTCTTACGGTTTGTTTCTTGAGTTAGGGACGGCAAAGGTAATACTAATTTCGATTTGTACCAAACAGAAATTCATAATCGCGCTTGGAAGCGGGAACAGCCCACTCCTCCGGAATGAATTTCCACTGGCCGAGCGCACGCGGCTCGATTACCTTCTTCTGCTCGATGTACTGCATCAGGTAATAGCGCAAATCCTTGTCGGTAGAGCTGATGATGCGCTCCTTCAACTCGTCCTGGGAGATGCCCGCGCCTTTCGTCAGCAGTTCCCCGCCGCCGTTGCCGCGATAGGAGTTCAGGGCTACCGTGTACATCTTGTCCATGTGGAACGGGGTGCCGTCTGCCATGCTGAGGATGGTTACCTTACTGCCGCACGGCTTCGTGACGTCTACTGTGTAGATGATGCCAGCGGCGGAATCGAAATTGAAGCTGAAGTTCTTGAAGGCAGCCCTGTCCGCAGCGCCTTCGCGGGGTTGGTCGCGGAGCAGCAGGATGTGGTCGTCGGGCGAAGTCATGCGGTTGGTCCATAGGTCGTAGGACATCTCCAGGGCATCGCGCACTTCCTTGCCCGAAAGTTTCATGGTGTAGAGCATGTTCTCGTACTTGTAGAGGTTGAACATGTCGTACACGTAAATATCCCCTTCCTTAATCTGCGTGTCGTAGGACAAGGGAGCCGCCAATGAAATCTCGGCGCCGCTGATGTCCAACTGCAAGGTATGGATGAGGTCGATGAAGGCGGAAGAACCGAAATAGGCGGGACGGGTGGAGACCGTCTTCGTGAAGCGTCCGATTCTTTTCGATACGAAATCCTGAATGGTGGCGTACTGCGGCGAGAAGCGTTTCATGAATTCACCGCTGATGCCGTAGGGGGCGGTTTCGGTGAGCACGCCGTCAATCTGCTTGTTCGTAACCTTGCCGTTGCGCAGGGTCACGGTAATGTCGATGTCGCTCACCACGATGCCGTTGCTGGCGGGGTCCATCACCAGTACGGAGTCGCCTGCCACGTTCTGCACCTTCTTGCATTCGCGGGCGTGGTCGTGGCCCATAAGCACGATGTCGAAGCCCGGAACATTGCGGGCTACGTCCAGCGAGGCATTCTCCCGGTATTTGCCACCCATCAGCAAGGCGTCCTGCCCGGCATGGAACATACCGATTACAATATCGGGACGCTCCTTTTCGCGGATTATCTTCATCCACTTGCGGGCGGTCTCTTCCATGTCGTCAAAACGAAGCCCCCGCCACAGATTCTCGGAGAGCCACACCGGAATGGCGGGCGTTATCATGCCGAGAACGGCAATCTTCACTCCGTCGCGCTCCAGCACCTTGTAGGGCCGGAAGTGGGGTTCGCCCGTAGCGGTATCGATGATGTTGGCGCCCAGCACCGGAGCACGGCAGTCGCCCGCCCAACGGTCGAAAACGGCACGTCCTGTCTCTACATCGTGGTTGCCCATATTGGCGGCATCATAGCCCATGAAGTTCAGCATATCGGCGGTTACGTGGAGCGATACCGTGTCGATGTAGTTATAGTAATAGGCGGTGGGCTGGCCTTGCAGGATGTCGCCGTTGTCCAGCAGAATCAGGTTGTCCTTATAGGTTTCGCGCGCTTTCTGCACGAATGCGTGCACGCGTGCCAGGCTTCCGGCGGCCTCCCGCTGAAGGATGAAATCGTGGGGATAGAAATTACCGTGGATATCACTGGTCTGTACTATTTTCAGTTTTACTTCTTTATCCTGCGCAGCAACTGCTCCAATCAGCAGGAACATCCACGCAAGACAGCAGGTCAGTCTTTTCATTTCGTTGTTCTGTTAATGTATAAATACCATGTGTAAACAGCGCAAAGATATAATAAAACTCACAAAAAGGCAGTAGGGAAAGATTGTTTTTCGTACTTTTGGCGCTCATTATCAAAAAAAGAAGCTGACATGACACAAATCTTTCACAGCATGATAGCTGCCATTCTCGGCATATCGGAAAAGCAAATCGGGCAGACACTCTCCCTGCTCGACGACGGAGCAACCATCCCGTTCATCAGCCGCTACCGCAAGGAAATGACGGGCGGACTGGACGAAGTGCAGATAGAATCCATCCGTACCCATTACGAAAAACTGAAGGAAACGGCGAAACGTAAGGAGACCATCGTCGCCACCATCCGCGAACAGGGGAAAATGACCCCGGAACTGCAAAAGCGCATTGACGACACGTGGGACAGCACCGCCCTCGAAGACATCTACCTGCCCTACAAGCCCAAACGGAAAACCCGTGCGGAAGCCGCCCGCCAGAAAGGACTCGAACCGCTTGCCACCCTGCTGATGCTCCAGCGCGAGCCTCATCCCGAACAGCGTGCCGCCGCCTTCGTGAAAGGCGATGTAAAGGATGCGGACGATGCCCTGAAAGGTGCGCGCGACATCATAGCCGAACAGGTGAGCGAGAACGAACGCGCCCGCAACATGCTGCGGAATACCTTTGCACGCCAAGCCCTGCTGACCGCCAAAGTGATAAAAGGCAAAGAGGAGGAAGGCGCCAAATACCGGGATTACTTTGACTGTTCGGAGCCCCTGAAGCGATGCAGCTCGCACCGCCTGCTTGCCATCCGCCGCGCCGAAGCGGAGGGTCTGCTCAAGGTGAGTATCAGCCCCAACGACGAGGAGTGTGTGGAACGGCTGGAACGGCAGTTTGTACAGAACAACAACGCCTGCGGGAAGCAGGTGGCGGAAGCCGTGCAGGATGCCTACAAGCGTCTGTTGAAACCGTCCATCGAGACCGAGTTTGCCGCGCAAAGCAAGGAGCGTGCCGACGATGAAGCCATCCGCGTCTTTGCGGAAAACCTGCGGCAGTTGCTGCTGGCATCGCCCCTGGGGCAGAAAAGGGTGATGGGAATAGACCCCGGATTCCGCACCGGCTGCAAGGTGGTGTGCCTGGATGCGCAGGGCAACCTGCTGCACAACGAGAATATCTACCCGCATCCGCCGGTGAACCAAAGCAAAGAGGCGTTTGCCAAACTGCAGAAGATGATAGAGGCCTATAAGGTGGAAGCCATCGCCGTGGGCAACGGCACTGCCAGCCGCGAGACGGAAGATTTCCTGAAACGGCAGACGTTCAACCGGGAAGTGCAGATTTTCATTGTCAGCGAGCAGGGTGCATCCATCTACTCCGCTTCCAAGATAGCCAGGGATGAGTTTCCGGAATATGATGTAACGGTGCGCGGTGCCGTATCCATTGCCCGCCGGCTTATGGACCCGCTGGCGGAGCTTGTCAAGATAGACCCGAAGTCCATCGGTGTGGGGCAATACCAGCACGACGTAGACCAAAGCAAGCTGAAGAAATCCCTCGACCAGACTGTGGAGAACTGTGTAAACCTGGTCGGCGTAAACCTGAATACGGCAAGCAGCCATCTGCTGACGTATATATCGGGACTTGGCCCTCAACTGGCGCAGAACATCGTGAACTACCGCGCCGAGAACGGAGCATTTACATCGCGCAAGGAGCTGATGAAAGTTCCGCGCATGGGCGCAAAGGCTTTTGAGCAGTGTGCCGGCTTCCTGCGCATACCGGATGCCGGGAATCCGCTGGACAACACGGCGGTGCATCCCGAAAGTTACCACATCGTGGAGCAGATGGCAAAGGACCTGGGATGCAGCGTGGCCGAACTGATTGCCGACAAGGAACTGCGCCGGAAGATACAGCCGGAACGCTACCTCTCTCCCACCGTCGGAATGCCGACCTTGAAGGATATCCTGCAAGAGCTGGAGAAGCCGGGGCGTGACCCGCGCGGGCCTATCAAGGTGTTCGAATTCGATAAGAACGTGCGCACAATCGATGATTTGCGCATAGGCATGGAACTGCCGGGCATCGTGGGGAATATCACCAACTTCGGCGCTTTCGTCGATATAGGTATCAAGGAAAACGGCTTGATACACCTCTCCCAGCTTGCGCAGAAGTATGTATCAAACCCTAATGAGATTGTATCCATCCATCAGCAGGTACGCGTAAAGGTGCTCAGTGTAGATACCGAACGGAAACGTATACAACTGACGATGATTGGGGTTAGCGGTTAGCGATTAGGGGTTAGTGATTAGGGGTTAGTGCCTTGCGGTGTGAGTGCGCAGCCTGCTAATCACTAATCGCTAATCACTAATCACTAACCCCTAATCCCTATATATCAGCTTGTCCTTGTCATTGCCGAAAAGGTTATCGCCCAAAGTTGTAATCTTATCGCCGGTGGCGAGGACATGACGAAGATTGTCGCATCCCATGAATGCACCGTACTCTATGGCAGTTACGCCGGAAGGAAGTTCCAACGTGCCGCACAACCGTCCGCATCCGCTGAACGCACGCTGGCCGATGCTCTTCAAGCCATGGGGCAGTTTGATATTGAGCAGGTATTTCTTTTGGGTAAACGTGTATTCGGGGATAGTTGTGGCATTGCACTTGGACAAATCCACGCTCACCAGATTGGGCATGTAGTTACGTATCAACGTAAAGTCCGCCTCGTCCATCTTACCTTCTACCGTAAGGAAGTTCACATCTTTGGGCTGTATGCCCGCACGAAGCAGTTCGCTGGCAAGGCTGCCCATGGTGGCTATCTGCACCAAAGCTCCTACCGGTTCGCCCTCTATGAAAGCGAATGTCTCCCACCGCTTGCCGCGACGATAGGAATCGCTGCTGCCCAGAGGGACGAATATCGCCGTTACACTGTCTGCCAGGGCTTCGGGCAACAGGTTGGGGGGAGTTTTCTTGCGTATGCGGCAAATCTTCAGATTGGTGCATCCCTTGAATGCGCCGTCTTCGATGTTCTTGGTCTTGTCGGAAAGGATTACCTCCGTCAAGGATGTTTTTCCGGCAAAAGTGCTGTCGCCAAGCTGCTTGCAGAAAGCATAGGACGGGATGCAATTGGCGGGATAGATGTAAAAGCGGTCGGGATGCGTACCGTTCTTTCCGGCATACATACTGATGGATGCATTGGAGATGTCCAGTATTTGCAGTTTCTTGAATTCATCGCGCAGGTGGCGGAAATCCACTGCGTTCAGCTTGCCTTGCAGGACAAGGTGGGTAATCTCGTTCGCTTCTTCTTCGGTGAGCATTTCCACCAAAGTACCGGGTTTGGCAACGGTATATCTCCTGGAAGTCTGGGCGGAGACGTTCGATATCATAATGCCCAGTCCGGCTACTAAAAGTATCTTTTTCAGGTTCATGTTTTGTGTCAGATTGATTTAATTTTCAAATATAAGAAGAAAGCGCCAACCGTGAATAATGATTTCTCTTTTTATTGCTATTTTTGTCGGATATTAATTAACCGAACTTATTTTTCTCATGGAAACCATCGGAAATGAATCCAAAGCCAAACGTTTTGGAAAAGCGGCAATCGACATTGTTTCATTCGCCGCGCTTGCCGTCATCATCATTACAATAATAAGCGTCCCTTTCGCAACCGTATTGCTGAAGTTAGGAAAGGAAGAGGCCGATACGATGTCCTATTTCATATTGAGCGAGACGCTGATGCTGGCAGGCGTATTCCTTTCCGCATGGATAGTATGGCATTTACGCGGCTTTTCACTGGAAGGGCTCGGACGCTCTTTTACGATGCGTTGGAAGGACTGGCTGTCGGGAATACTGCTGGCAACCGTTCTTTATGCGGTAGGGTTCGGCATATCCTTGTGGGCAGGTGCGGTAGAGATTGCAGGAGTGGCATTCAATCCTTCTTCCTTACTGATCAGCCTTGTATTCTTCCTGCTGGTAGCCGTGACAGAGGAACTGGCCTTGCGGGGATTTGTATTGGAACGCCTGCTGCAAAGCGGGGTGAATAAGTTTTGTGCCTTGTTCCTCTCCGCCGCCCTGTTCTCCTTGATTCATATAGGCAATCCGAACTTCGACTTTCTGTCTTTTATCAACATACTTCTGGCAGGCATCCTTTTAGGTTCATCCTATATATACACACGCAACCTCTGCTTCCCGATAGCTCTACACTGGTTCTGGAACTGGATACAAGGCCCGGTATTAGGCTATGAGGTCAGTGGAAATAAATTCAGTAACGGCTTGCTGGCCCTTCGGCTGCCCGAAGCCAATCTGATAAACGGCGGCGCTTTCGGCTTTGAAGGCTCCGTACTCTGTACGGTACTGATGATAGTGGGAACAGGAGTGATTTTAAAATTAGCGATTAACGATTAGTGATTAGCGATTAGGGGTTAACGATTAGCGATTAACGATTAGGGGTTAAGGGTTGGTGATGAGAGTGGGATGTGGTTTGATAATTTCTTTTAGACATGGATTACACGGACTATACGCATTTCATGGATTTTACGGATTTCACGGAAAAAGAATAAGGGGTAATATACCAACTGTTTTGATAATATTACCCCAAAATAAAGTAAATCCGTCAATCCGTGCCTAAAAAACCAACAAATAAGATAATATTACCATAATCACCTTTTTGTTTTGACACACCATTAATCACTAATCGCTAACCACTAACCCCTATTTATTGTACATTTTTGTTCTCAGTTCCTTGATGTGGTCGGAAGTGATGTATTCATCATACTCCATCATCTTGTCGATGATGCCGTTCGGGGTCAGTTCGATGATACGGTTTGCCACAGTCTGGATGAACTCGTGGTCGTGAGACGAGAACAGGATGTTTCCTTTATAGGTCTTCAGGTTATTGTTGAATGCCTGAATGGATTCCAAGTCAAGGTGATTGGTCGGCGTATCCAGAATGAGACAGTTGGCATTACGCAACTGCATGCGCGCAATCATGCAACGCATCTTCTCGCCACCCGACAGTACACTTGCTTTCTTCAGCACCTCTTCGCCGGAGAAAAGCATACGGCCGAGGAAACTCTTCATATATACCTCATTGCCCTCGCCAAACTGGCTCAACCAGTCAACCAGATTCAAATCCGTATTAAAGAAAGCGGTGTTGTCCAACGGCAGATAAGCGGTGGTAATCGTAACACCCCAGTTGAAAGTTCCCGCATCCGGCTTCATATTTCCGTTGATAATCTCGAACAAAGCGGTCATGGCACGCGGATCGTGTGAAAGGAACACGATTTTATCCCCTTTCTCCACATTGAAGTTCACATCACGGAACAGCACCGTACCGTCTTCCAGCGTTTTCGTCAGTCCGGCTACTTCAAGAATCTGATTGCCCGGTTCGCGTTCAGGAGTGAAGATGATGCCCGGATACTTACGTGACGACGGTTTGATTTCTTCCACATTCAGCTTCTCCAGCATCTTCTTACGGCTGGTAGTCTGCTTGCTCTTCGCCACATTGGCGCTGAAACGGCGGATAAACTCTTCCAGTTCTTTCTTCTTCTCCTCGGCTTTAGCCTTCTGGTTCTGCTGCTGACGGAGAGCAAGCTGGCTGGACTCGTACCAGAAGCTGTAGCTTCCGGCAAAGAGGTTAATCTTTCCGTAGTCGATGTCCACGGTATGCGTACAAACGGAGTCGAGGAAGTGACGGTCGTGGCTCACTACCAGAACGGTATGTTCAAAATTGGCAAGATAGTCCTCCAGCCAGGTTACGGTTTCCATGTCCAAGTCATTGGTAGGCTCGTCCAGCAGCAGGTTATCCGGATTGCCATACAAAGCCTGCGCCAGCATGACACGTACTTTTTCCTTGTTGTTCAGCTCGCCCATCAGCACATAATGCTTGTCTTCCTTGATGCCCAGTCCGCTCAATAAAGCGGCAGCATCGCTTTCCGCATTCCAACCGTCGAGTTCGGCGAATTTCTCTTCCAGTTCGGATACCTTCAGACCGTCTTCATCCGTGAAGTCCTCTTTGGCATAGAGTTCTTCGCGCTGTTTCATAATGTCCCACAACACGGTGTGCCCCATCATCACGGTATCCATCACCGTATAAGCATCCCACTTGAAGTGGTCCTGGCTCAATACGGACAGGCGCTCGCCCGGTCCCAGCATGATAGACCCCGTTGTCGGGTCCAAATCGCCCGAAATAGTACGCAGGAAAGTAGACTTTCCGGCACCGTTGGCACCGATTATACCATAACAATTACCACTTGTAAACTTCAGGTTTACATCATTAAACAACACTCTTTTACCAAATTGAACCGATACGTTCGAGACTGTAATCATCTTTATATTTACTGTTTTATTATGTACTACTTACAATTTAATACCTATAACTCTGCAAATTGCGGGTACAAAGATACGAAATAATACGGTAAAACAGCTTACAACGAGTTAACTTATTGCATGATATGAAGTTAACCCGATACATACAACAAAGGTAACTGACTGCAACCTATCGAGTTAACTTA
>OHWE01000249.1_pt1 | contig 28758 bp, 27 predicted proteins | sample 1579661 | NCBI WGS metagenome assembly OHWE01 (sample SAMEA3882552, study PRJEB24775) | human gut metagenome | biome: human-associated habitat; feature: intestine environment; material: feces | place: Netherlands | collected 2009/2010 | reverse complement strand
CGGTGTGATATACCAGCAGAACTATGCAGACGGAAGCAGTCAAGCGGTCTTTGATACAGGTTTAAAAGGGGAGTGCCGGTTGAGCTGCACGCCGGACTATATTATTGTCAGTGAACATATTCCCACAGAGAGTGAATTGGCGGAGCAGCCGGATTTGGAATTCACATCGAAGGTGCCGACCCTGTACATATACAGCTGGGACTTTGAGCTATTGGAGAAGGTGGAGATGCCGCATCCGGTGAAGACTCGAACGGACGATATGCTCTGCGGAGAGACAGAGGATCGCCTGATTCTGGCGGCGCAGCTTTTCCGCACAGTCGCCGAAGGCGCCCACGCCGGGCAGGATGATCCTGTCCGCCGCCCGGAGGCGGCCGGCGTCGCCGGTGACCTCCGCCTCCAGGTCCAGGGCCCTCAGGCTGGAGAGCAGGGAGAACAAGTTCCCCACGCCGTAGTCTACAATTGCAATCATTTACAGCACACCCTTCGTGCTGGGAATTTCATCCCGGTGTTTTTCGTCCGGGGCCACAGCCATCTTCAAGGCCCGGCCCGCGCCCTTGAACACGGCCTCCAGAATGTGGTGGGTGTTCTCCCCGGCCATCTGCCGGATGTGGAGGGACATGGGGCACGCCCGGACGAAGGCCAGGAAGAACTCCTTGCCCAGCTCCGTATCGAAGTCCCCCACCCTTTGGGCGGGCAGGTCCACGGACCAGCCCAGATAGTCCCGGCCGGAAAGGTCGCAGGCCACCAGCACCAGCGTCTCGTCCATGGGCAGGAGGAACTGGCCGTAGCGCGTGATACCCCGCTTGTCCCCCAGAGCCTCTGCAAAGGCCCGGCCCAGGCAGATGCCGATGTCCTCCACGCTGTGGTGGCCGTCCACCTGGGTGTCCCCCTGGCAGCGGATGGTCAGGTCAAAATCCCCATGCCGGGCGAACAGCTCCAGCATGTGGTCCAGGAACCCCACGCCGGTGGCGATGTCCGCCTTCCCAGTGCCGTCCAGGTTTAAAGAGAGCTGGATCCGGGTCTCCCGGGTGTCCCGCCTGATATCAGCAGTGCGCATCTCTCCGCCTCCTTACAGCTCTTCCAGGATGGCCGTCAGCTCCTCCACCAGGGTCTCCATCTGCTCCATGGATCCGATGGTAATGCGGATATAGTCCCGGATCCGGTCCGCGTCGAACCAGCGGACCAGGACGCCGTTCTCCTTCAGCTTCCGGTACAGGGTCTCGCCGGGAAGCTGGCTGTGGCGGACAAAGACGAAGTTGGCCTGGGAGGGCAGGACAGTGAAGCCCAAATTCTCCAGCTCTCCCACGGTCCAGGCCCGGGTCTGCCGGATGGCAGCGGTGCAGGCGGCGAAGTACGCCTCGTCCGCCACAGCGGCGGCCCCTGCCGCGATGGACAGCCGGTTTACATTGTAGGGATGGAAGCTGTATTTCACCCGGTTCAGGTCCGCGATCAACTCCGGGCTGCCCAATGCGTAGCCCACCCGACCGCCGGCCAGGGACCGGCTCTTGGACATGGTCTGGGTCACCAGCAGGTTGTCATAACGGTAGATCATGGGCACGCAGCTCTCGGCGCCGAAGTCCACATACGCCTCGTCCACGATCACCACCCGGTCTGGGTTCGCCTCCAGCAGCCGCTGGATGTCGTTCCGGGGCACGGCAATACCGGTGGGGGCATTGGGGTTGGCGATGACGATGGTGCCGGGGAAATCCATGTAGTCGTCCACATGTAAGGTGAAGTCCTCCCGCAGGGGGATTATCTTCACATCCAGATCGAACAGGGCAGCCTGGGACTTATAGAACCCATAGGTAACATCCGCAAAGGCCACGGGTTGCCCCGCTCCGCAGAAGGCCCGGAAGGCAAAGGCCAGCACCTCGTCAGAGCCATTGCCCGCCAGCACGTTCTTGGCTTTCAGCTCATAGCGCCTGGCGATGGCCTCCGTCAGCGCGGCACAGGTGGGGTCGGAGTACAGGTTCAGTTTCAGGATCTCCGCCCGGTTGATGGCCTTGAGAACCTTGGGCGACGGGGGGAAGGGGCTCTCATTGGTGTTCAGCTTTACATACTGCTGATCCTGGGGCTGCTCGCCGGGGGTGTAGGGGGCAAGGCGCTCCGCCTCCTGGGAAATCCAGCGGCTCATGGGATCACTCTCCTTTCTCTTCCGTGCGGGACAGGGCAGACCAGGCGTGGCCGTGGAGGCCCTCCCGCTCTGCAAAGTCCGCGATCCGGGGGGCGGCGTCTGCCAGCGCCTCCCGGGTGTAGTAGATGAACTGGGTCTTCTTCACAAAGTCGTCTACGCTGAGGGGACTGGAAAACCGGGCCGTACCGCTGGTGGGCAGGGTGTGGTTGGGACCCGCGAAATAGTCCCCCAGCGCCTCTGGCGTGTGGCGGCCCAGAAAAACGCTGCCGGCGTTTTTGACCAGGGGCAGCAGGGCAAAGGGATCGTCCACGCACAACTCCAGATGCTCCGGAGCGATGCGGTTGGCGGCCTCCACTGCCGCGGCCAGGTCCTTTGTCACCAGGATCTTACCGTTGGCCTCTAAGGACTTTTGAGCGATATCTCGCCGGGGCAGGTCCGTCAGCTGGCGCTCCACCTCGTTTTGGACGGCCTCCGCCAGAGGGCGGCTGTCCGTCACCAGCACGGCGGCGGCGTGGGCGTCGTGCTCCGCCTGGCTCAACAGGTCCGCCGCCACCCAGGCGGGGTCGCTCTTCCCGTCCGCCACCACCAGGATCTCACTGGGGCCGGCGATCATGTCGATGTCCACCTGTCCGAACACCTTCCGCTTGGCGGCAGCCACAAAGACGCCGCCGGGACCCACGATCTTGTCCACCTGGGGGACTGTCTCCGTGCCGTAGGCCAGGGCCGCCACCGCCTGGGCGCCGCCGATCTTGAACACCCGGTCCGCCCCGGCGATTTTTACCGCTGCCAGAGCTTCTGCAGAGATGGCGCCGTTTTGGTTCGGCGGCGTCACCACCGCGATCTCTTTTACCCCGGCGATCCTGGCAGGGATGACGTTCATCAAAATGGTGGAGGGAAAAGCCACCGGGCTGCCGGGTACGCAGATGCCCACCCGCTCGACAGGCGTGTATCGCTGGCCCAGCACCACGCCGGGCCGGTCCGTCAGGCAGAAGTCCCGGTGGACCTGTGCCTCATGGAAGTGCCGGATATTGTCCGCCGCCTGCCGCAGCGTCTCCCGGAAATTCCCGTCCACACAGTCCCAGGCGGCGCGCAGCTCCTCCGCCGTCACCTCAAACCGCTCCAGATCTGCGCCGTGTATTCCCGCAGGGCCTCATCCCCCCGGGTGCGGACGTCCGCCAGAATGGCGGCCACCGCCGCATCCACATCCTCCTCCGCCTGGGGGGGGCGGTCAAAGAGGGGCAGGTCCTCCAGGCGGTCCGCCTCATAGATGGGAATCATGCCTCCGTCACCTCCTTCAGCCTGCCCAGAAGCGCCTCGATCTCCTGGTGCTTGAACTGGTAGCTGGCCCGGTTGGCGATGAAGCGGGCCGAGATGGGCATGAACTCCGTCAGCACCTTCAGATCGTTCTCCCGCAGGGTGGTGCCCGTCTCCACGATGTCCACAATCACATCAGAGAGGCCCAGGATGGGGGCCAGCTCAATGGAGCCGTTCAGCTGGATGATGTCGATGTCTCGGCCCTGGGCGGCGTAGTACCGCTTGGCGATATTCCCGAATTTGGTGGCCACCCGCAGGGCCCGGCTCTGGTCCTCGGTAAAGTCTTTCGGCCCGGCCACGCACATGCGGCACCTGCCCAAGCCCGTGTCCAGCAGCTCATACACATCCGCGCCGGACTCCGCCAGGATGTCCTTGCCCACGATGCCGATGTCCGCCGCGCCGTGCTCCACGTAGATGGCCACGTCGCTGGGCTTCACCAAGAAGTAGCGGATGCCCGCCTTTCGGTTCTCCACTACCAGCTTCCGGGTGTCGGCGTAGTTTTCCGGGCAGCCGTAGCCCACGCCCGCCAGCAGGTCGTAAACCTTGTCTCCCAGGCGGCCCTTGGGCAGGGCCACGTTCAGCATCACCAGGCCAGCCGGCTCCGCCGCCGCGTCGGACAGCCGGTCCAGCTCGTCTAAGTACAGCGCAAAGCCGATGGCCCGGGCGCCGGGGCGGAACTGCTCCGCCAGGGGGTCATACTGCCCGCCCCGGAGCACTGCCCGAGGCGCTCCCGCCAGATATCCCTGGAGCACCAAGCCGTTGTAATACTCCATATCGTTCACCAGGGAGAAGTCCAGCTTCCAGTGGTCCGTCTGCCCCTGGTCCTCCAGCGCCCGACACAGGCCCCGCAGCTCTTCCAGCGCCGCCCCCATGGCGGCGTTCAGGGCCAGCACCTCCGCGGCAGCAAGAACCTCCTGCCAGGGCCCTGCCAGAGTCCCCAGGCGGCAGAGTGCGTCCGTCCCCTGGCGAGAGAGGCCCGCGGCCTCAGCGGCTTTGCGCAGCTCATGGACGTTTTTGTCCCGGATACAGGTGAGGAGCCTGGGCCGCACAGCCTCCTGGGCGCCCACCGCGTCAAAGAGGCCGGTGACGAAGCCCATGTGGCTGATCTCCAGCACGAAGTCCCGCCCGGTCAGGGCCAGGCTCCGCAGGGCCAGGGACACCACCTGGGCCGCAGCGGCATCATCCACGGCACCGATGCACTCCAGGCCCATCTGACTGATCTCCCGGAAGGTATGGCTCTCCTGGCTGGGGCGGTAGACGTTTTCCTGATAGTAGTACCGGCCGCAGCCGCCGGGCCCCACCTGGGCATTCTTGGCGATGGAGAGGGTCACGTCCGGCTTCAGCGCCAGCAGCCGCCCGTCCAGGTCCGTAAAGGTGATGACCTGCTCGCTGGAAAGAAAACGGCGGTTCTCCTGATAGAGACCGTATTCCTCGAACCGACCCATGTGGTATTTGCGGAAGCCCTCCTGTTCATACAGCAGCCGCAGCTGCAGCGATGCCCGCTCCTGGGGCCGCAGGACGTTCAGATCCAGTTCCATGGGGACTCTCCTCCCGGCGGACTATCAGCCCGCGTTGATTTCAATATTTATTTTACTTTATTTTATTAGCAAAGTAAAGTGGTAATTCGGTAGTAAGAAAAATTCTATGCTTTTAACAAATTCAACTTCGCACAAAATAGAAGTTAACGTGATTTTACACCCAGGATGGTGTTTTTGCAATCTCCCTTTCCCCTGTTCCCGCCCTGACATTTCCAGCCCTAAAAATGAAATTTTCTTCATAGATAGAGGATTTCCGACAAATGCTCCTTTTATCATTTAAAGAAAACCCATGATTCTATGGAGTATGGCAATGAAAAGAAGTACCCCTCTGACCCGCAACATCGGCGCGAAAGTGAAATACTACCGGAAGCTCCGCGGCCTTTCCCAGAAGCAGCTGGCCGCCCAGCTGCAGACCAACGGCTGCGATATCACGGAGACCATGCTGGGCCACATCGAGACGGGCTACCGCTCCACTTCCATTTTTGAGATCGACAAGCTGGCCGAGGCGTTGAAAGTGGACTACAACGCCCTGTTTGCCCAGGATTAACGGCACGGTACGGAGAGATCTCCGCGCCGTGCCGTTTTGCTTCCGGTCATCCGTTGTCCAGGGCCACGGTGTAGGTGAAGGAGAGGCGGTTGCCCTCCTCCACCGGCTGCCAGCCCATGCCTTGGAAGTAACAAAAGCCTGTCTGCTCCACCTCTGCCGTGATGATTACCCCCGGCTGATGAAGGGTGAAGCCCCGCTCCCAGTCCGCCTCCTCCTGCTCCCGCAGCTGGGCCTGCCGGGAGAGAGACCAGAAAGGCGCCTCCCTGCGCCCCCAGACCAGGGCCGTCACGATTTGGGGCACATAGCTGTCAGGTGTTTCCACCCACATAGCTGTGGTATTTTGGAAGGTTCCGGACATGGTGACCGCTGTGACATGGCCGTCCTCCACCGTGTAGTGGAACGCCTTGGCATCGTCCCAGGGGTTCACATCCATCAGGTCTTCCAGGGAGATGATCTGGCTGCCATCCTCCGGCTTTTCCTGCCACTGGCCGTCTTCATCCAGATAGGCCCTGCCGCCAAAGTCCAGATATTCCGCCTGGCGGTTGTAGTTCTCCGCGAACTCCGCCACAGTCAGATCCCCTCTGTTGGGCGGCAGCTGGGACCAGCTGTTGACAGCCTCTCCCACTATCAGCACCAGGAGTACCGTCAGGATCAGCGATGCGGCGTATCGGAGCCGGAAGGGCTTTGCGGTGTAGGCCACCCCGTCGTCCCAGGGCTGGGGCTCCTCTTTCCAGCACCGCCAAGCAGATCGGAGGATCATCACAAGAGACAGTATGGGGATATAAAAGCCCAATCCCATCCATAGCATCATGAGATAGCGGGTCACGCCCTCGCTGTATGGGAGGTTTTTTCCATCCATTCCAGCCAGCCGCATCCCCAACAGGGCCTGCCCGGCGTGGTGCCCCAGAGATGCAGGGACAGAGGTTCCAAAACACCCAGCAGGACCACCCCCGCGAAACTGATAGCCAGTGCGGCCCGAGTCGGGTTATACCCCAGCAGGCATAGTCCCGCCACCAGCAGCATCCGCACCAGCATCTCATCGAACATTCGGGCGAACAGCCGCCGGGAGGCGCTGCACACCGTAGGCAGCCGGTCCGTCTCCGGCAGGGCCGAAGCAGATGCCTTCTCCCACCAGGGGCCGCCCTCCCCCGGCAGGGCCGGGGCGTCCAGGTCCGCCAGGTACCTCCCCGGGTCCAGGCCGGTGAATGTGGTGCCGGTCCGCCGCAGGTCGCCGCAGACCCGCTCCACCCGGCCCAGGGCGGCCTGTTCGCCGCCCACCTCCGCCAGCCGCCGGTCCAGCACGGCAGAAAGTTCCGCCCTGCCGTCCCGCAAGGCCCGAAGCGCCTCGATGGTTACTCCCAGCCGCCGCAGCAGCTTGATCTTCTCCAGGGTCCGCAGGTCCTCCTCGCTGTAATCCCGGTAGCCGTTACCGGACCGGGCGGGGGCCAGCAGCCCCTCCGCCTCGTAGTAGCGGATATTGGCCCGGGGCACGCCGGACCGGGCCTCCATCTCCTTGCTGGTCAATGATACCGCCTCCTTTGGCCTCAGGATAAAGTATCAAGGGACTTGACAGTCAAGCCTTTTTCGCAAAAAAGCCGCCCGCCGCCGGAGATTTCCCGGCTGGACATTCCCCTTTGCCTCTGCTATGATGGTATCATCTTCGCCGGGGCTCTGCAAGACCACCGGCAGATCAATAAAAAGGAGAGACTGCCATGTTCACCCCATCCGACAAGTGCCCCCGTCGGGATGCCTGCGTCCAGAACGGCAAGGGCCTCATCCACATGAAGGACCTGACGGACAAGGAGGGCCTCTATAACCACGGCCGCCTGTTCGCCCACGTCACCGTGGACCCAGGCTGCTCCATCGGCGACCACCCCCACGACCATGAGACCGAGTTTTACTACATCATCAAGGGCGAGGGCGTGTTCAACGACAATGGCAAGGAGATCGTGGTCCGCCCCGGCGACATCTGCGCCACCGGCTACGGCGAGGTCCACGGCCTGGAGAACCGGGGCACGGAACCCGTGGAGCTGATTGCTTTAATCGTGGGAGAATAAAACCGGATCTAAGCGGCCCCAGGGGCCGCTTTTTCCTGCCCTGAAAAAAACTTTCCCCTCCCTGAAAGTTTTTTCCCCGCCGGATCGTATCCTGGGTGAGAGCGCTCCAAAGGAGTTGAGATACATGGACGATATGGAACAGGCGGAGCGGCTGGCCAACACATACGCCGACGCGATCCTCCGCCTCAGTTACACCTATCTGAAAAACACCCACGATGCCCAGGATATCTGCCAGACGGTCTTCGTGAAGCTGCTGATGGAGCCCCGGGAGTTTAAGAGCCCGGAGCACGAGCGGGCCTACATCCTGCGGATGGCGGCCAACGCCTGCAAGGACCTGCTGAAAAGCCCCTGGCGGCAGCGGTCCCAATCCCTGGACGTCGGACTGGAGGTCCCCGCCCCCCAGGCGGGCGACGGGTCTGTGCTGGAGGCGGTAAATCAGCTGCCGCCCCACTACCGGGCCGTCATTTACCTGTTCTATTACGAGGGTTACCAGGCTGCCGAGATCGGTCAAATCCTGGGCATCCCCACCGCAACCGTCCACACCCGGCTGGCCCGGGGACGGACGAAGCTGAAAGAACTTTTGGGAGGATATGGCTATGAACAGCCCGTTTGAATATCAGGAGTCCCTGAACAGCCTGCACTTTACAGAGGAGGAAAAGGCCGCCATCGCCCGCCGGGCCGCGGAGGCGGCGCGGAAGCAGACCCGGCCCGCCCGCCGCCCCGTCCGCCGGATAGCCCTGATCGCCGCTGCGGCGGTGCTAGTGCTGGCAGTGGGCACCGCCGGCGCCACCGGCATCCTGCGGTCCGCTGCGGAGGTCTTCTCTCCCCTCTTCGGCGGGGCACCCGCTCAGACGGAGATCATCGACAAGATCGGCTATCCCGTGGGCGCCAGCGACACGGACAACGGCGTCACCGTCACCGCCGACGCCGTCATGGGCGATGCGTATAATGCCGTTATCGTCTACACCATCAGTCGGGACGACGGTACCCGCCTGCTGCCGGAGGACATCACAGGCGAAATGCTGCTGGTCCACGGCAACGGCACGGACCTGAGCATTCTGGGCGGAAGCCACGGCAGCAGCTATTTTGTGGTGGAGGATCCCGCAGCCAGCTCCATCCAGATGGTGGAGACGGTCAGCGCCGACAAGCCCATCAACGACTGCACCGCCACCGGTGTGTTCGAGAACCTCTACAAGTGGGACGAGGAGGCCGGCGAGGCCGTACCCATCATCGAGGGCAAGTGGAGGCTCAAGTTTGAGATGACCTACGAGGACAGCTCCGTCACCCTGAGCGGCGGCGAGACCTTCACCCAGGACGGCATGACCTTCACCATCGACTCCATCACCCTCTCTCCCGTGGCCTACAAGGTGGACTACACCGTGGACAGCGAGGTGGTGTGGAGCAACTCCGGCAGCGGCCGGCAAAGCGAAGAGGACCGCCTCACCACACAGCGGTACTTCGAAAACGTGGAAATCCTGCTGACCCTCACCGACGGCACGGTGATCGACCTGTCTAACGCCGGCGGCAGCATCGGCCCGGAGGACGGCGTCACCGTCTGCTCCAAGGGCGAGATGCTCTCGGAGGTCATCCCCATGGAGGATATCAACCTGCACTTTACCGGCGACTTCCACGCTATCGGTGCCGCCAATAACCTGCTGGCCGCCATGCTCGACAACCATATTCAGCAGGGCAACCAACTCGGTATCGACGTTAAGCGCATCACCTGGAAGCGCGTCGTCGACATGAACGACCGCCAGCTGCGCCATGTCATCGACGGCATTGGCGGCAAGGCCCAGGGCGTGCCGCGCGAGGATGGCTTCGACATTACCGTTGCCTCCGAGGTCATGGCGATCCTGTGCCTGTCCACGAGCATCAACGACCTCAAGGAGCGCCTGGGCGAGATCGTCGTCGGCTACAGCTTTGCCGGCGAGCCCGTCCGTGCTCGTGACCTTAAGGCCCAGGGTGCCATGGCCGCGTTGCTTAAGGACGCGCTCAAGCCCAACCTGGTGCAAACGCTCGAGGGCACGCCCGCGTTTGTCCACGGCGGTCCTTTCGCCAACATCGCCCACGGCTGCAACTCCATCATGGCCACGCGTATGGCCATGCGCTTTGGCGATGTCGCCATTACCGAGGCAGGCTTTGGCGCCGATCTGGGTGCCGAGAAGTTCCTCGACATCAAGTGCCGCTATGCGGGCATCGCGCCCAGCGCCTGTGTGCTGGTTGCCACCGTCCGCGCCCTCAAGAGCCACGGCGGCGTGGCCAAGGCCGACCTGAACCAGCCCAACCTCGAAGCCGTCAAGGCTGGTGCGGCCAACCTCGTCCGCCACATCGACAACCTGAAAAACGGCTTTGGTCTGCCGGTGGTGGTGGCCATCAACGCCTTCCCCACCGACACCCCCGAAGAACAGGCCTACGTTGAGCAGGTCTGCGCCGAGCAGGGTGTGCCCTGCGTGCTGAGCGAAGTCTTCGCCAAGGGCGGCGAGGGCGGCAAGGCACTGGCTGAAAAGGTGCTGGAGATCATGGAAGACCGCCCCATCCAGTACACTTACCCGCTGGACATGCCCCTGAAGGACAAGGTCAAGGCCATTGCCAAGAAGATCTACCGCGCCGACGATGTGAACTTCAGCGCCGCCGCCAGCAAGACGCTGGCCGAGCTGACCGAGCTGGGCTATGGCGACCTGCCCGTCTGCATCGCCAAGACCCAGTACAGCTTCAGCGATAATGCAAAGCTGCTGGCCGCGCCCACCGGCTTCACCATGGAGGTGCGCGAGGTCCGCCTCGCCGCCGGTGCCGGTTTTATCGTGGTCATCTGCGGCAATATCATGACCATGCCCGGTCTGCCCAAAAAGCCCGCCGCCGTCAACATCGACGTCGATGCCGATGGCAAGATCACCGGCCTGTTCTGAGCGTTTCCGGTAACAAAAAATCCTCCCGATCAGACGATCGGGAGGATTTTTTTGCTGTAAGTTTACGCCGCGGCGGCGGTGGTCGTGGTGACGGTATGGGTGCGGAGGTAATCGACCCAGACGGTGTAGCCTTCGGGTTTGACGTGGTAGCCGTCCTTCTGGGCGTACTCGGCTTTCAGGTCGCCGTTTTCGTCGGCGAGGACTTCCCACAGATTGAGGAAGGCGCAGTTCTTTTCCAGCGCGATGGCGGCCAGCTCGTTGTTGATCTCGCACAGCCGCTCCTTGTACAGGCCGGGATGGGTGGCGCGGACGTCGGGCCGGACGGGCGTGATGGACTGAACGTAGATCTGGGTGTTGGGCAGCGTCTGGGTGACCATATCCAGCATGAGGCGGTAATAGGTGAGGAAGTTGGAATAATCATCGTCCCGGTTGAGAACGTTGGTACCCAGCAGGATGTAGAGCACCTTCGGCTGCTGGGCGGCCAGCGCCTCCATGGGCACCTCCTTGGTGCCGTCCCGGCGGGTGCAGGTGGTGCCGTTGACCACGGCGCTGGGGCCGATGCCCTTATAGGCGCAGTAGGAGGCCTCCGGCAGACCGGTGCTGTACATCTCCATGCCCTGCGTCAGGCTGTCGCCAAGGAAACAGGCTTGGGAAAAATAGCTGCGGTCCACGGCGGGGCTCTCGTCCAGCGCGGCGAGGCGGAAATCCATGGCGGTCGTGCCGTTTTCTGTGGTCTGGACGCTCAGCCGCCGGGCGGGCGTGTAGCTGATGGTGTTCCACTCGCTGCCCTGCAATTCCTGCTGGAAGATGGTCGGCCCCTGCACCACGGCGGGGGACTGCTCCCGGTGGAGCCGCTTCCACAGCACCCCCACGGCGCTGAGCAGCACCAGCAGGAACAACAGCCCTGCCACGGCAAACATCCTGCGCCAACGCTTGCGGAGAATGCGGCGGCGGTATTCCTGATAATCGGCCATAAGACACCCTGCTTTCTGGATCGTTTTTCTTCATTATACAGCAGGACACGCCCCGGTGCAAGCGGCGGCGCAAACACTTTGCGTTATGGGGCTGTTTGTGCTATACTTATTCTGGTTTACTATGAAAAAACGTCGGATGCGGGTAAAAAGCCGCCTCCGGCTGGAACGGAAAAAGGCAGGAATCAAATTTTATGCTGCAAAATTCGGAATTGCATTATCTGGACAACGCCGCCACCACCATCGTGGCCCCGGAGGTGGCGGATGCCATCTACAAGGCCATGGGGGAGCACTGGGCGAACCCGTCCTCCCTCTACGCCCCCGGTGCCCGCAGCGAAGAGGCGCTGAACGCGGCCCGCGCCGTGGTGGCCCGGAGCCTCGGCTGCAAGTCGCGGGAACTGTACTTCACCTCCTGCGGCAGCGAGGGCAACAACATGGCCCTGCTGGGCGCGGCCCTGACCCGGAAGTTCGGCAGGGGCATCGTGGTGTCCGGTTTTGAACATCCCAGCGTCCAGAAACCGCTGGAGCGGTTGGCGGCCATGGGATATGACGTCACGGTGGTGGCCCCGAACCCGGACGGCACGCTGGACATCAACAAAATGCTGGATGCCGTGGACAAGAACACCATCCTCGTGGCGTGCATGATGGTCAACAACGAGATCGGCACCCGGAACGACGTGGAGCGGCTGGCCGCCGAGGTGAAACGCAAAAACAACCGCACCATCGTCCATGTGGATGCGGTACAGGCGTGGATGCGGGTGCCCATCAAGTTGGCGAACATCGATACGCTGGCGGTCAGCGGCCACAAGATCCATGCGCCCAAGGGCGTGGGCGCTCTCTATCTGAGCGACAGTCTGGCACAGGCGTTCCAGCCGCCCTACCTCGGCGGCGAGCAGGAGCGCGAGAAGCGCCCCGGCACCGAGAATCTGCCCTATGCGGTGGGTCTGGCAGCGGCGGTGAGCCGCCTTTCCAAGAACATGAAGAGCCGGGATGCCGCCGTCCGCGCCCTGAACTCCCGGCTGCGGGAGGGGCTGAACGCTTTCCCCGATGTGGTCATCAACAGCCCGGACAGCGCAGTGCCGGAGGTGCTGAACTTCAGCGAAAACTGCATCAAGAGCGAAACGATGCTGGCCTATCTGGCCGAGCAGCAGATCTATGTTTCCTCGGCCAGCGCCTGTGGGCGGGGCCAGCCCAGCCACACCCTTGCGGCCATGGGCCGGGACCCGCTGGCCATTGACACGGCCATCCGGGTGTCGTTCTGCGCCGACAACACCCCCGAAGACGTGGATGCGTTCCTCAACCGCTTTGAGGACGGCATGAAGAATTTACAGAAGATCAGGAGATAACTATGCGTGAAATTATTATGGGCTATCAGGGCGAGATGTCGCTCAAGGGCCTCAACCGCAACCAGTTCGAGTCGGCGATGATGAAGATCCTGCGCTACCGGCTCAAGACCGTGGGCAAGTTCAAGGTCTACTGCACCCAGTCCACCTTTTACATGGAGCCGGAGGAAGAGGACATCGACATGGACCTTGCCTTTGACCGGGTGCACACCGTCTTTGGTCTGGCTGCGCTGAGCCGCGCCGTGGTCTGCGAAAAGGACTTCGACACCATCTGCCAGACGGCGGAAGATTACCTCGGCGACAGCCTCCACGGCATCAAGACCTTCAAGGTGGAGGCCCGCCGCTCCGACAAGACCTACCCCATGACCAGCCCCGAACTGATGCGGGAGCTGGGTGCCTACCTGCTGGGCAAGCACAACTACCTGAAAGTCGATGTGCGCAACCCCCAGTTCAAGGTCATTGTGGAGATCCGCGATTACGGCGCGTATATTCACGGCCCGAAAATACCCGGCGAGGGCGGTCTGCCGGTAGGCACCTCCGGCCGTGCGCTGAACATGCTCTCCGGCGGCATCGACAGCCCGGTGGCCGCCTACCGGATGGCCAAGCGCGGTCTGGCGCTGGATCACATCCATTTTGCGTCCCCTCCGTATACTTCGGAACGTGCAAAACTGAAAGTTAAGGCTTTGGCCCAGAAGATCACCCCCTACACCGGCAGCACGAACCTCTTTGTGGTGCCCTACACCAAGCCACAGGAGTACATCCGGGACAACGCCCCCGATGTGCTGTTCACGGTGCTGATGCGCCGCAGCATGATGCGCATTGCCAACCTCATCGCCCAAAAGCAGGGCAGCGAAGCCCTCATCACCGGCGAGAGTCTGGCGCAGGTGGCCAGCCAGACCGTGAAGGCCATCCAGTGCACCGATGCGGCGCAGGATCTGCCCATCCTCCGCCCGCTCATCGGCATGGACAAGACCGAGATCATCGAGACGTCCCGCCACATCGGCACCTTTGAGACGAGCATCCTGCCCTACGAGGACTGCTGCACCATCTTTACCCCGCCGCACCCGAAGATCCGCCCGGAGCTGGACGAGATCCTCGAAGCCGAGGCGGCGATGCCCGGTCTGACCGAGCTGGAAGCCAAGGCCGCCGAGGAGACCGAGCGCATCCGCATCCGGATCACCGACGAGATCGAGTTTGAGGGGTGAGGAAGATGACGGCGGAGATCATCAGTGTGGGCACCGAGCTGCTGCTCGGCAACATCCTGAACACCAACGCCCAGTACCTGAGCCGGGAGCTGGCGGCGCTGGGCATCACGGTCCAGCGGGAGAGCACCATCGGTGATAACCACGGCCGCTTGGCGGAGTTCGTCAACGAGGCGAAGGCGCGGTGTGACCTGCTGGTGTTTACCGGCGGCTTGGGCCCCACGGCGGACGACCTGACCAAAGAGACGGTGGCTGCATGCTTCGGCGATACGCTGGAGCTGGACGAAGCCGAGTGGGCGGGCATTCAGGAATACTTTGCCCGCTCCGGCCGGGAGACCACCCCCAACAACCGCAAACAGGCCATGGTGCCGGTGCACGGGAAAAAGATCGTCAACCACCACGGCACCGCCCCCGGCGCGTGGTTCGAGCAGGATGGCCGCTGCGCCGTCCTGATGCCGGGCGTCCCCTCCGAGATGAAGGCCATGTGGACCGAGAGCATCCGGCCCATGCTGCTGGAACGCCAGAACTGCACCCTGCACTCCATCACCCTGCGGGTGCTGGGGGGCGAAAGCAACTTGGAATACAAGGTGCGGGATCTTTTGGAGAATGCGAACCCTACCGCCGCCATCTACTGCAAGACCGGCGAGTGCGAGATCCGCATCACGGCCCGTGCCGCCACCGACGAGGACGGCGAAAAAATGTGCCGCGCATATGCCAAAAAGTTCTACGATCTGCTGGGCGATGCGGTGTATGATGAGGATGTAGCCGGGTTGGAAGAAACGCTGGTGCGCACCCTGAAGGAAAAGGGCCTCACCATCGCCACGGCGGAGAGCTGCACCGGCGGCCTGATCGCAGAGCGCATCACGTCGGTGTCCGGCTCCAGCGAGGTGTTCGGCTACGGCTTTGTGACCTATTGGGAACAGGCGAAGGCGAAGCTGGTGGGCGTGGAGCCGGAGGTCATCGCGCGGTACAACGTGGTGTCGGCCCCGGTGGCGGCGCAGATGGCGCTGGGGGCTGCAGAGGCCGCCGGAGCGGATATCGCCGTCAGCGTGACCGGCTTGGCCGGGCCTACCGGCGGCGACGAGCTCCGCCCGGTGGGCACTGTCTACGTCGGTGCTGCGCGGGGCGGGACGGCCTACGTCAAAAAGCTGTTCGTCTCCCGCCCGGACCGTGCGTGGGTCCGCGGGCGCGCCGCACAGACCGCGCTGGAACTGGCGCTGCGTCTGGCGCAGGGAAAGCTCCCTGACGGCACAAAGCCCCTTGCCGCTGCCCGGCAGCACGACGCTGCCGCGCTGGATGCGCTGGACAAGGCATTTTTGAACAAATAAAACGCAGGGGTGAACGAAATTGAACGAAGCAAAGGCCGGATGTGTGCTGCGGCTGTTCGGTGCGCCGGACGCCGCTGTGGGGGCTGCCGTGGGGCAGTTCCCGCCCCAGTGGAATGCTGCCGCCCAGTGGAAGAGCCGGGGGGCCGAAACGCTGGTGGCCCTCTCGGCGCAGAGCGCGGCGGGGCTGAAAAAAGCCGTGGGCGCACTGCGGGAAACCTTCTCCGCCGACCTGTACGGGGCGGGGGAGACCACGCTGGCCGAAGCCGTCGTCGCGGCGCTGGAAGGCCACGACCGGCTGCTCATCTGCTCGGATGCGGCGGCGGGGACGCTGCTGGAAGCCCGGCTGGAAACAGTCCCCGGTGCGGAAAAGGTCTTTGACTTCGGGGCGCTGAGCTACGCCCATCCCAAGGCCGGGGCCCAGATCGAAAAGCGGGCCCGTGCCCGCCTTCCGAAAGGCACCACGGACCCCGTCCGCCTTGCGCTGGCGCGGGCACAGGCAGCCCGGCGGGTAGTAGGGGCCGACCTTGCGGCGGGCTGTGCCGAGCGGGAGCAGGACTGCGTGCTCATCCTCAGCAGCAAAAAAGGCTGCTGGCTGCGGACGGTACAGCGGACGGACAAGCCCGCCCTCTGGCTGCTGGATATGATCCGCCGCGCCGCGTGCGGGCTGCCCCAAGCGGAGGGCACGGGCTTTCTGCCCGCCCGGAAAGCCGAAAAAACGGCCCAGCCCGAAGCTGCCCCCGCCCCCAAAAAGCCCCGCCGCGCCCGGCGGGTGCTGGTGGTTTTGCTGGTGCTGGCCGCTCTGGCGGCGCTGGCAGCAGCCGGGGCGTGGGTGTACACAGGCGGCAATTTCTACGCCCTGCCCCAGCGGCTGCATTCGCTCTGGGCGGACGGCGTGCCCCACGCGGGCGCGAGTTTCTTGTAACGGAAAGGCACCTTTGCTGCGGCAAAGGTGCCTTTTGTACAGGATTTTACAGAAAGTTCATCGGAAAACAGCGTAAAATCTGCCCAACGGGTTTGACGGGTTTTGTGCTTTGGTGTATCATATAACTATATGATTACTCTATCGGGCGGGATGCCGCCCAGATTTCCAAATAGATGAGGTGTAAGAATGTCCTTTGCTGAAAAAATCTTCGGCACTTTCTCGGATCGCGAGCTGAAAAAGATCAACCCGCTCACCAAAAAGGTGCTGGCACTGGAACCCCAATATCAGGCAATGTCCGACGCCGACTTACAGGCCCAGACTCCGGCGCTGAAAGAGCGGCTGGCCAAGGGCGAGACGCTGGACGATATCCTGCCCGATGCGTTCGCCGTCTGCCGCGAGGCCGCTTGGCGTGTGCTGGGCATGAAGCACTTCCCGGTGCAGATCACCGGCGGCATCGCGCTGCACCGCGGCGACATCGCCGAGATGCAGACCGGTGAAGGCAAAACGCTGGTGGCGACCCTGCCCGCCTACCTGAACGCCCTGACCGGCGAAGGCGTCCACATCGTCACCGTCAACGATTATCTGGCCAAGCGCGACAGCGAGTGGATGGGCAAACTCTACCGCTGGCTGGGCCTGAGTGTCGGCCTGATCGTGCAGGGCATCGACGGCGACAGCCGCCGCCGCGCCTACAACGCCGACATCACCTACGGCACCAACAACGAGTTCGGCTTTGACTACCTGCGCGACAATATGGTGACCTACAAGGACAACATGGTGCAGCGCGGCCATGTCTACGCCATCGTCGATGAGGTGGACTCCATCCTGATCGATGAGGCCCGCACTCCGCTGATCATCTCCGGCCGCGGCGAGGATTCCTCCAGCCTGTACACGCAGGTGGACCGCTTCGTCCGCACCCTGCGCAAGAGCGTGGTGGTGGAGCTGGAAGACAAGGTGGAGACCGACGAGCAGACCGACGGCGATTACGTCGTGGACGAAAAGCACAAGAGCTGCACCCTGACGGCGAAGGGCATCAAAAAGGCGGAGGAATATTTCAAGATCGAGAACCTTGCCGCCGCCGAGAATATGACGCTGGCCCACCACATCGATCAGGCCATCAAGGCTTATGGCGTCATGAAGAAGGACATCGACTATGTGGTGAAGAACGGCGAAGTCATCATCGTGGATGAGTTTACGGGCCGTCTGATGATCGGCCGCCGCTACAACGAGGGTCTGCATCAGGCCATCGAGGCGAAGGAAGGCGTGAAGATCGCGGCCGAGAGCAAGACGCTGGCGACCATCACCTTCCAGAACTACTTCCGCATGTACAAGAAGCTGGCCGGTATGACCGGTACGGCCAAGACCGAGGCCACCGAGTTCACCGAAATTTACGGCCTGAACATCGTCACCGTGCCCACCAACCGCCCGAACATCCGCAAGGATTACCCGGATGCTGTCTACAAGACCGTGAACGGCAAGTATAAGGCCGTCATCGAGCAGGTGATGGAGTGCCACAAGAACGGCCAGCCGGTGCTGGTGGGTACCGTCAGCGTCGAAAAGAGCGAGACGCTGGCCAAGATGCTCCAGCGCTACACCCGCGACTTCAACGTGCTGAACGCGAAGAACCACGAGCGCGAGGCCGAAATCGTGGCACAGGCCGGCAAGAAGGGTGCCATCACCATCGCCACCAACATGGCGGGCCGTGGTACCGATATCATGCTGGGCGGCAACGCCGAGTTCATGGCCAAGGCCCAGATGCGGAAAGAGCACTTCTGCGAGAACCTGCTCGACCCCGAAAAGCCCGAAGACGCCGACCCGAATGCGGTGGAACTGCTGCTGACCGAGGCCAACGGCCACGGCGACACCACGGACGAGAACATCCTTGCGGCCCGCAAGCGGTTCGATGAGCTGTACGCCCAGTACAAGCCCGCCATCGAGGCCGAGGCCGACGAGGTGCGCAAGGCGGGCGGCCTGTTCATCATCGGCACCGAGCGGCACGAGAGCCGCCGCATCGACAACCAGCTGCGCGGCCGTGCGGGCCGTCAGGGCGACCCCGGTGCCTCCCGCTTCTACCTGAGCCTCGAAGACGACCTGATGCGCCTGTTCGGCGGCGACCGCGTTTCCAGCCTGATGGACACCCTCAAGCTGGACGAGGACACCCCCATCGAGAACCGGATGATCACCAGCACCCTCGAAAGCGCCCAGAAGAAGCTGGAAGGCCGCAACTTCGAGATCCGCAAGAACGTGCTGAAGTACGACGATGTTATGAACCAGCAGCGCGAGATCATCTACGGCCAGCGCCGCAAGGTGCTGGACGGCGAGGACATCAGCAACGAGATGCACAATATGCTGCGGGAGAACATCGACTCCAGCTGCAAGCAGTTCCTCGCGGGCGATGTCAAGGACGAGTGGGACTTCGGTGCCCTCCGCCGCCATTATCAGGGCTGGCTGACCACCGAGGAGGACTTCCGCTATACCGTCGCCGATTACGACAGCATCTCGGTGCAGAGCATCGCCGACCTGCTGTATGACCGCGGCATGGACATCCTGAACGACAAGGAGCAGCGCTACGGTGCCCCGCTCATGCGTGAGCTGGAGCGCATCTGTCTGCTCAAGTGCGTGGACCGGCAGTGGATGGACCACATCGACAACATGGACCAGCTGCGGCAGGGCATCGCGCTGCGGGGCTACGGCCAGAAGGACCCCGTTGTGGAGTACCGCATCGAGGGCTTCGACATGTTCGACCAGATGGTCGATTCCATCCGGGAATCCAGCATCAAGATGCTGCTGACCATCGAGGTGCGCGGCGCGGGCGCTGCCCCCAAGCGGGAGCAGGTGGCCAAGCCCACCGGCGAGGGCTTTGTGCCCGGCAACGGTGCGCCCGGCGCCAAGGGTGCCCCCAAGGGCCAGCCCGTCCGCGTCATCAAGATCGGCCGCAACGACCCCTGCCCCTGCGGCAGCGGCCTCAAATGGAAAAAGTGCACCTGCGCCCAGTACCACCCCGATGGGGCTAACGGCGGGGAGCAGTAAACGCTTAAACAGAAAAGATTGTAACTAATTTTAGTTGCAATCTTTTCCAATCGTGGTATACTATGGTTAGGAGGAACCGATGGGGCAGAAGGAAAAGCTGATCGAGCGTCTGCGGGCGAAGCCAAAGACCTTTACGTTTGACGACGCAGAAAGCCTTTTGCGGTATTTCGAATATGAACGCTCCAACAAAGGCCGCACCAGCGGCTCGCGCATCATGTTCGTATCAGAAAAGCACCCGCCGATCATGATGCACAAGCCTCACCCCAGAAAAGAGCTGCTGGAATATCAGGTGAAGCAGCTGATCCAAATTTTGGAGCAGGAGGGACTTCTATGAATAACACGATGGAATACAAAGGCTATGTGGGCAGCGTAGAGTTCTCGGAAGAAGACGGCTTGTTTTACGGCAAGGTGATGGGAATCCGGGCGCTGATCTCCTACGAGGGTGCGACGGCGGCAGAGCTGGTCAGCGATTTCCACGGGGCGGTAGAGGATTACTTGGCTCTGTGCGCAGAAACGCATCAGGAACCGGAGCGGGCTTACAAGGGCAGCTTCAATGTCCGTATTTCGCCAGAACTGCATAAGCAGGCAGTCGTTTTTGCGGCGGCACACAATATGAGCTTGAACAGCTTTGTGGAGCGGTCCATTCAACAGGCTGTTCATGCCAGATAAAGAAAAAGGGAGCTGATTTGGAATGATGACCTCGAAGGATTGGATGGCAGAGGCAAAGGTGCTGGAGCCCCAGCTGCAGCAGTGGCGGCGGACGCTGCACCGGCACCCGGAGGTGGGCTTCGACCTGCCAAAGACCCGCGCACTGGTGAAACAGGCGCTGACCGAGATGGGCTATACTCCGCAGGACTGCGGCAAGGCCGGTATCATCGCGCTGGCGGGCGGCAAGCGCCCCGGCAAGACCATCCTGCTGCGGGGCGATATGGACGCGCTGCCCGTTCAGGAGGAGTCCGGTGTGGACTTCGCTTCCGAGGTGCCCGGCAAGATGCACGGCTGCGGCCACGATATGCACACGGCCATGATGCTGGGCGCGGCCAAGCTCCTCAAGGAGCATGAGGACGAGCTGGAAGGCACCGTCAAGCTGGAATTCCAGCCCGCCGAGGAGATCTTCCAAGGCTCGCCGGATATGCTGGCCAACGGCCTGTTGGAAAACCCGAAGGTCGATGCGGCGGTCATGTTCCATGTGATCGCGGGGATGTCCCTGCCCTCCGGCATGGTGCTGGTGCCCCACGGCGGCATCACCATGGCCAGCTGCGAGCAGTATCACATCGTCGTCCACGGCAAGGGCGGCCACGGCTCCATGCCGGAAGCGTGCATCGACCCCATCACGGCGGCGGCACACATCCACATCGCTCTGCAGGAGATCAACAGCCGCGAGATGGACCCCCACAGCTTCGGAGTCTTTACCACCGGGCGGTTTCAGGCCGGTGCGGCGTCCAACGTCATCCCCGATACGGCGGAGATGTGGGGCACCATCCGCACCATCGACCCTGAAAACAAGGTGGGTGAGCTGATCCACAAGCGGATGACCGAGATCGCGCAGGGCGTGGCGGCAGCCTACCGCTGCACCGCCGAGGCCAGCTTCAGCGACTTCTGCCCCTGCATGGTGGTGGACGACGCCCTCGCCGAAAACGCCATGACCTATATGACCGAGCTGATGGGCCAAGGTGCGCTGGACATGAGCAAGCTCACCGGCGGCAAACCCGGCGGCGGCAGCGAGGACTTCGCCTTCGTCAGCCACGAGGTGCCCACCGTCAGCATGTTTATTGCGGCGGGCAACGCCAAGGAGGGTTACACCTACGGCCAGCACCACCCCAAGGTCAAGTTTGACGACAGCATCCTCTTCGCGGGCAGCGCGGCGTACAGCTATTTTGCCCTGCGGTGGCTGGAAGAGCACAAGTAACCGATAAAACAAAAGAAGCTCTGACCGATCCGGATGGGACTGGTCAGAGCTTTTTGCTGTCTTGGGGAAAAGGCCGAGCAACAACAGAGGCCTTTGAACAATACATTGCGGGGCGGCTGCTCGATCAGGCGCTCCGGTGAAACCTAGAGTGGATCAGGCAGCCACAAAGACTTTGCGCAGGGCGGCGTTGGACTCGATGATCTTGACCAGCAGCACACCCAGAACCGTGCAGCTGATGAGCTCGCCGATGCCGACGGAGATGCCGTTGGTGATGCAGGCCAGCCACAGCGGCGCGGAGGAAGACGGATCGGGGAAGAGGACGGCGATCTCAATGCCGATGATGACGGCGTTGAAGAGGACCGGCGGCAGGGAAGCGGCCAGTGCCAGCCCCTTGAAGCGGACATTCCGCAGCTTGTAGGTGACCACACAGGCCAGCAGGGTGGCCAGCGTGCCGAAGATGACATCCACGATGGTGGAACCCAAGAGGTTGGCAAGGAAGCAGCCCAGCACGACGCCGGCGATGTACTCCGGGCCGAAGATGGGCAGTAGGCAGAGCGCCTCGGCTACGCGCACCTGAACGGCACCGTAGGAGAAGGGCTGCAGCGCCATGCACAGCACCACATAGATGGCTGCGACGACTGCGCAGCGGGCCAGTTTGCGGACGGAAAGATTCTGATTCATGATAGTACTCCAGCGGTTTGATTTTGACCGCACAGGAACCGCCAGCTCCTGTGGGTTTAGCCCGGCGCGGTTTCGAGTCCGCACGGGGGAGCCTAAAATCCTAAGTTGCTCTTTAGGGTCGCTGCGCCGTTGCACAGCAAAAGGGAGTATAGCATAAATTTGGACGGATTGCAACGGAAAATGCAAAAATGCCCGCTGTGACCGGGAAGATCGCAGCGGGCATTCCAAAACGCTTAATCGCGGTTGTGGCCGACGTAGACCATGGCGACGGTGTCGGGGCCGGTGTTGGCGGAAACGACGCCGCCCAGCTCAAAGGTGATGAGCGGCGGCTTGCCGAAGGCTTTGCGGCAAGCCTTTTCGAGGTCGGCGGCCTGCGGGATGTTGGTGTGGCCGATCATATAGTCGAAATCCTCCACGCCTTCGCTCCGCTTCTTGGCCAGCTCCACCATGGCGGGCACGACCTTGTCATCGCCGCGGACCTTGGCCTCCACCTTGGTCTTGCCGTCGATCAGGGTGATGATGGGGCGGATGCCCATCAGCTCGCCCATGACGGCAGCGGCGGCGGAGATGCGGCCGCTCTTCTTCATCTGCCGGAGGCTGTAAGGTCCGAGGACGACCTCCATCTTGTTCATCTGGCTCTCAAACTCGTGGATGACGTGGCTGATCTCCGCGCCGTTCTGCAGCTTACGGGCCATCTCGCACAGATACCAGCCGAAGGGCATAGAATAGGTGTGGGGGTCGATCAGGTGAATCTTCAGGTGGTGCTCCGGGCGCTCCTCCCGCAGCATCCCCTGCGCCATGACGGCGTTGTTGTAGGTGGAGGAGCCGGAACGGTTGATGGGCACATGGATGACGTCCGTATAGCCCTCGTCAACGTATTGGCAGTATTTTTCGCAGAACTGGATGGGCGTGATGGCGGCGGTGGAGGGGACGCCCTTGGCCGCGCGCATCTTGGCGTAAAACTCTTCGTTGGAGCAGCTCTCCCGCTCCACATAATCCACATCGTCCAGCAGGATGTGGAAGCTCATAATGTCGATGTTGTATTTCTCGGCCATCTCCTGCGGGATGTCGCAGGAGGAATCGGTCAGGATCGCGATCTTGCTCATAATGTCCCTCATTTCCATTCATAATCTCGTAAGTGGCCGTGGTCCAGCAGCTCCGGGAAATCCCACTGGCGCAGGACCTCATACACGCCCACGGCGACGCTGTTGGACAGGTTCAGGCTGCGGCAGGTGTCCCGCATGGGCATCCGGATGCAGTGATCCTGATGGGCGGCCAGCAGCGCTTCCGGCAGCCCGGCGTCCTCCCGCCCGAAGACGAGGTAGGCCCCGTCCGGGTAAGCGACGTCGGTGTAGCGCTGGGGCGCTTTGGTGGTGAAGTAATAGAACGGGCCTTCGTTCTTGGCGAAGAAATCCTCCAGCCCGTCGTAATAGCTGATGTCAAGGTAGTGCCAGTAATCCAGCCCGGCGTGCTTGAGCTTTTTGTCGTCGATGGCAAAGCCCATGGGCCCCACCAGATGCAGCCGACAGGCCGTACACGCGCAGGTGCGGGCCACGTTGCCGGTGTTCTGAGGGATGCGGGGTTCCACAAGAACGATGTTCAGGGTCGGTTTCTCACTCATACGGCACCCTCCCTCAGAATTCGCGCTGCGGGCACAGGCGGGGCAGCAGCGGCTCGAACCAGACGCCGAAGCGGGTGTCCTGCCCGGCGGGGGTCTTCTGGATGGCCAGCGAGACGAACTCCGCCGCGTTGTCGGCCGCCGCGCTCAGGGCGTTGCCCTGAATCAGCGAGCCGAGGAGCACGGCACCGTACAGATCGCCTGTGCCGGGGAAGCTGCGGTCGATGTGCAGCTTTTTGATCACGAAGCGGTCCTTACCGGAACCGGCGCAGCCGATGTACTTGCCCATGGGAAGTCCGGTGACCACGGCGCTGGGGGCTAGCGTGACCAGCGCGTCGGCCAGCGCCTGTGCGGCGGCTTCGTCCAGCTCGGCGGGAGCAGGATCTTTCTGGAGCAGCAGGGCGGCCTCGGTGGCATTGGGCAGGATGAGGTCGGCCTGTGCGGTCAGCTTCCGCATCCGGTCGATGAAAGCCGGGGTCACGGTGGAGTAGGCCCTGCCGTTATCGCCCATGACGGGATCCACCACCTTGCGGGCATTGGGCCAGAGCGCAAAGGCTTTTTCCGCCAGCGCGACCTGTTCCTCGCCGCCGAGGTAGCCGGTATAGATGCACTCAAATTCCAGCCCCAGCGCGTGATAGTGCTCCAGCGCGGCGGCACCGTAGGCACCGCCGTCCATCCGGGCCGGGGTGCCAAAGCCGCCTGTGTGGGTGGACAGCACCACCGTGGGCAGCGCCACGGGCTGAATGCCCATGACCGACAGCACCGGCAGGATCACTGCAAGGCTGCACCGCCCCACACCGGACAGGTCGTGGATACAAAGAACTTTTTTTGGTTCAGTCGGTTTCAACAAGAAAGTGGCCTCCTTCGCGCCATCGAACGGGCCCATAGCAAGCCCAGCTTATCAGCATACAATACAGTATACCACATTTTGCGGGACAAAAAAAGCGTATAGTGGATTCATTTGGCGGAAATAATACCCTCAGCGGCCAAAAATGCAGGGAACGAAAGGAGAAATTTTTATGAGAAATGAACACAGACAGTCTTCGGGCAGTGGGTTGCTTCTGGGTATGGCGGCGGGCGCAGCGCTGGGTGCTGCCGGGATGATGGCCATGAACCAGAATCCGCGGCAGGTCAAGCGAACGGCCCGCAAGCTGGCCAAGGGCGCGGAACACGCCGTGACCCAGCTGGATGACATGGTCAGCGATTTCGTGGAACGGAAGATGGACCTGTAACCCCGAAACGAAAAACCTCCCTGTCCGCGCATTGTGCGGGCGGGGAGTTTTTTGGATGCGGAGCCTTACTTTTTGTTCCAGATGCACATCCGGGCGGTGGTGTTCAGCTCGCCGAGGAGGGACATATCCATCTGGATGTTGCAGGTGACGGTGATGGATCTGTTCACGTCGCTGCCGGTGAGGACCGAGGCGGGCAGGTTCTTGATGGTGAGCACGGCGGTGCCCTTTTCAAAATCGCCGGTCAGGGTGCCGTCGTAGGTCACATCGCCGATGGTCAGGCCGGACAGCGAGCCGGTGACGCCCATCTTGGACACCTGCTTCACCGGCAGGGTCAGGGTATAGGTGCCGTTGGCTTGGTGGGTGAGGGTGGCGGTGCGGTCGGAGTCCACGCCGGTGTTGGCCATGGACTCCTTATCGGATCTTTCCTTCCAGAATTTGACGCCGACGGTCTGGCTGGCCGCTGCACCGGCCCCGATGGCCAGCACGCACAGCAGCACCAGCGAGAGCAGCGCCGCGCCGGAACGTTTCAGGAATTTCGTCATAAAAGATCAGCCTTTCTATGCCGCAAAGAGCGGCAATTTCGCCGGGGCAGCAGAGCGGCACCCGGTTTGCCACCGCTAAGATAACATAAGCAGCGGGAAATGTCAACGGAAAGAGAAAGAAGCCGCGTGCCCGACTCCCTCAGTCACGGCTCCGCCGTGCCAGCTCCCTCTCAGAGGGGGCCTTAGCGCAACGGCAAGCGGTGACGAAAGGAGTGAAGCAGCGGCTTCTCTTACTTATAGGGGCTCTTACAGTTCAAAATTGGGGTCGTCCTTCAGGACGTGGATCTCGCTCATATAGGGGCTCTTTTCGGGGTCGGCGAAAGGAGCGTCCTTGACGTACTTATTGAGCTGGACGGCGGTACGGGCCGGGTCGGCGATGGTACCGGCGCCGCCGATGCAGCCGCCGGGGCAGCCCATGCCCTCCAGCAGGTAGCCGTTGTACTTGCCGGCCTTGGCCATCAGCAGCAGCTTCTTGCACTCGGCCAGACCCTGTGCGGACGCGATCTTGACGTCCATATCGGGGTGCCACTCCTTGATCTTGTCGGCAACGGCCTTGGCAACGCCGCCGGACTGGGCAAAGCCGCGGCCCGCTGCGGAAGCGGAGCAGAGAGCGGCTTCGTTCTCATCGACCTCCAGAGCGTCGATGTCGAGATCCTTGCCCTCCATGATGCCGGCCAGCTCCTCAAAGGTCAGGACGAAATCGACGTCGCTGCGGACGGTGCGGCGGGAAGCTTCCAGCTTCTTGGCGGCGCAGGGTCCGATGAAGCACATGCGGGCGGTAGGGTCCTTCTGCTTCATCATGCGGGCGGTGAAGACCATGGGGGTCATGGTCATGGAGATGTTCTTGGCCAGAGCGGGGAAGGCCGTCTTTGCCATCATGCTCCATGCCGGGCAGCAGGACGTTGCCATGAAGTCCAGCTTCTCCGGAACTTCTTCGAGGAAGTCGTGGGCCTCGTCCACGGTGCACAGGTCGGCACCGATGGCGACCTCCACCACATCGTAGAAGCCGATGGCCTTCAGGGCAGCCTTGAGCTTGCCGGCGGAAGCCAGACCGGGGAACTGGTTGATGAAGGCGGGGGCCACCAGCGCATAGATGCGGTCACCGCGGTTGAAGCCTTGGATTAGCTGATAGATCTGGCCCTTGTCGGCGATGGCGCCGAAGGGGCAGTTGACGAGGCACTGGCCGCAGGAAACGCACTTGCTGTAATCGATCTCGGCGCGGCCCAGCTCATCGGAGTGGATGGCGTTCATGCCGCAGGCCGCAGCGCAGGGGCGCTCGGTCTTGACGATGGCATTGTAGGGGCAGACATCGACGCAGCGGCCGCACTTGATGCACTTTTCCTGATCGATGATGGAACGGCCGCTCTCCCAAGTGATCGCCTTCTTGGGGCAGACCTCCATGCAGGGGTGAGCGAGGCAGCCTTGGCACAGGTCGGAGACCTTGACCAGCTTTTCGGGGCAGCGGTTGCAGGCGAACTTGATCACGTTGACCAGCGGGGGATCGTAATACTTATCGGCGATGGAAGCGTCCTCCAGACCGGAGACGACGCTGTTGTGCTCGTCCATGCGGCGGGTGGGCAGACCCATGGCCAGACGGACGCGCTCCTCGACGATGGCGCGCTCCAAGAAGATGTCCTTGCGGAGCTTACCCTCTTCACCGGGGATGATGGTGTAAGGGATCTTGCGCATCAGGTGGTTGGCGGCCTCGCCCTTCACGTTGGCATAGGCCATCCGCGCCACCTCGGTGAACACTTGGCGGCGGATCTGGATGACCGTCGTATTGATTCCTCTAAAACTCATTCCAATCTCTCCTTGTATAGAAACCACAAAACATCCCGCCGCACCGCAGCTTTTTCATGGATGCGGCAGCGTATCTTCTACGGGCATTGTTGGTACCGCACCGCTGCAATCAGTGCGCTGGCCCGAAGATTCCATATTCATTTTAACACAAAGACGCTCCCGTGAAAAGAGCAAACGCTAAAATTTGTTAAACAATTCTCAAATGGTGAGTATGAACAAAATTTACATTGAAAATTCAGCAAAGCGCCGCACGGACCCGCTCGCCGTCGTACTCACCGAGGCGGACGCGGACGATCTCGCCGCTCTTATGGCCGGGGGCGGAAACGACCACCGGCACATACAGCCGGGTGTAGCCGGTGAAGAGGGTCTCGCTGAGGGGCGTTTCCAGCAGCACTTCGTCCTCCATGCCCTCGTATCCCTTGAGCACGTCTCTGCGGATGTCCTCCGCGAGGGCGTTCATCTTCCGGCTGCGGTCCTGCTTTTCCCGCTCGTGGACCTGATCGGGGAAGTCGTAGGCGGGGGTGCCGCTGCGGCGGGAGTAGGGGAAGACGTGGACCTTGAGGAAGCCGATCTCCTTCAGGAAAGCGCAGCTCTCCTCGAAGTCGGCCGCCGTCTCGCCGGGGAAGCCGCAGATGCAGTCGGTGGTGAAGCTGACGGGCCGCTCGCCGTAGGCGGCGCGGAGGTCGGCCACGACCTTGGCGTACTGTTCCGCCGTGTAGACCCGGCGCATCCGGCGCAGGGTGGCGGAGCAGCCGCTCTGCAGACTCAGGTGGAACTGGGGGCAGAGCTTGTCCACCGCCGCCAAGCGGGTGATGAACTCCGGCGTCAGCATGTCGGGGTCGAGGCTGCCGAGGCGGATGCGCTCGATGCCCTCCACCTGCGCGCACTTTTCCACCAATTCCACAAGGTTGGTGCCGGTGTCGAGGCCGTAGCTGGGCAGGGAGATGGCACTGAGCACCACCTCGCGGTAGCCGCTTTTTGCCAGCGTCCGTATCTCCTGTAAGACGTCCGGAAGCTCCCTGCTTCTGACACGCCCTCTCGCAAACGGAATAATACAGTATGTGCAGAACTGATTGCAGCCATCCTGCACCTTGATAAACGCCCGGGTGTGCTCTGCCGTGCGCGAAAGCGACAATTCCTCGTATGCCTGCTTCTCGTGATTGATGTCCGTCACACACGCCATCTTGCGGTGGGATGCTTCGTATTCCCGAAGCAGCGGCACCAGCTCATGCTTTTTATTATTCCCGATCACGATGTCAATCGACTCATCCACGAGAGCCTGTGCCTCCTTGGTCTGCACATAGCATCCGGCTCCCACGACAATCGCATCCGGATTCTGCTTTTTCGCCCGGTGCAGCATCTGTCTGGACTTGCGGTCCGCCATATTGGTCACGGAGCATGTATTGATCACATAGACATCCGCATACTCCGAAAACGGCACGATCTCATATCCCGCCTCCTCCAAAATCTGCTGCATGGCTTCCGTCTCATATGCATTCACTTTACAACCCAAATTATGCAATGCTGCTTTCATTCTTGTTTCCTCATTTCTGTATTGCTTTTTGTTCACGCTTTCTTATGGTTTCATCCGCTTTTTGTGTTGACTTTTCCACGAAAAACTATTACTATAAAACTATCTTGAAACAGATAATCCTAAGGAGGTTTTTTATCATGAAAACAGTACAGA